>Ga0308165_1000103_pt1 | contig 219519 bp, 192 predicted proteins | sample PhyWR2_FD_201032 | JGI IMG/M metagenome (GOLD analysis project Ga0308165, IMG submission 201032) | Phyllosphere microbial communities from UC Gill Tract Community Farm, Albany, California, United States - DLSLW.R2 | ecosystem: Host-associated > Plants > Phyllosphere > Unclassified | place... | reverse complement strand
GAGTTTCCTTTCGGAAGCTTTATTTATTTTAAGATGATTAGTCTAAGATTTCAGTAACCTGACCTGAACCAACTGTTCTACCTCCTTCTCTGATCGCAAATCTAAGACCTACGTTAAGAGCGATTGGTTGTAACAATTCTACAGTGATCTCTAAGTTATCACCAGGCATTACCATTTCTACACCTTCTGGTAAGAAGATCTCACCTGTAACGTCAGTAGTTCTTACGTAGAACTGAGGACGGTATTTGTTGTGGAATGGAGTGTGACGTCCACCTTCTTCTTTAGAAAGGATATAAACAGAAGCCTTGAATTTTTTGTGTGGCTTAACTGAATCTTTCTTAGCGATAACCATACCTCTCTTGATGTCAGTTTTTTCAATACCTCTCAACAATAGACCTACGTTATCTCCAGCTTCACCTCTATCTAGGATCTTTCTGAACATCTCAACTCCTGTAATAGTAGAAGTTAATTTCTCGTCACCCATACCTACGATATCAACTGGATCACCAGTGTTGATAACACCAGCCTCGATTCTACCAGTTGCTACAGTACCTCTACCTGTAATAGAGAATACGTCTTCGATTGGCATCAAGAATGGCTTTTCAGTATCTCTTGGTGGTTGCTCGATCCAAGTATCAACAGCATCCATCAATTCTTCAACGCTCTTGAACCACTTATCTTCTGTGTTAGCAGGAGAAGCAGTAGCTGCAGTAAGAGCACCTAGTGCAGAACCTTGAATTACTGGAGAGTTGTCTCCGTCAAATTCGTAAGTAGATAATAAGTCTCTAAGCTCCATTTCAACAAGCTCTAATAACTCTGGATCATCTACCATGTCAACTTTGTTCATGAAAACAACGATTCTTGGTACGTTTACCTGACGGCAAAGTAGGATATGTTCTCTAGTCTGAGGCATAGGACCGTCAGTTGCAGCACATACTACGATAGCTCCATCCATTTGAGCAGCACCAGTTACCATGTTCTTAACATAGTCGGCGTGACCTGGACAGTCAACGTGAGCATAGTGTCTTTTTTCAGTTTCGTATTCGATGTGAGCAGTATTGATAGTAATACCTCTTTCTTTTTCTTCTGGAGCAGAGTCAATTGCAGAGAAGTCTTTTTTCTCAGCAAGACCTTTGCTAGCTAATACAGCAGAAATAGCAGCTGTAAGAGTAGTTTTACCATGGTCAACGTGACCAATAGTACCAATGTTCAAGTGTGGTTTGTTACGATTAAACGTTTCCTTTGCCATGATTTAAAATTATTTATTTATTGTTTTTCAAATTTTCGGTGTGCAAATATAATGAATTTTTAAATACCAAAAACTTTTTATTAAAAAAACTTTCAATATTCTCATCCAGTGAAGGACAAACCTTATATTTAACGTATTGAGACTGCAAATTTACATATTTTTCCTGATTGAAAAAAACTTTCTGAAACCTTTTATGAAAAAGCCTGAAATACAGAATATTCCAGGCTTCATTAATATATAAATGAAAGAAAAATCACATATGGCTGAGCTTTTTGGTCCTGTTGAATATCCAGAAAATAATTGGAAAAATAAGCAGTGTAAGCACAGTGGCTGTAATAAGCCCTCCAATAATGACAATCGCCAGAGGTTTTTGAGATTCTGAGCCGATCCCTGTAGACAATGCTGCAGGCATAAGACCAATAGAGGCCATAAGTGCAGTCATAATTACGGGTCTGGTTCTGGATTTCACTCCGTTTAATATTGCGGAATCTATATCGAGACCATCTTTCACATTCTGATGAAATTCTGTGATAAGAATTACCCCATTCTGAATACAAATTCCCAGGAGAGCAATCATCCCTACTCCGGCAGAAATTCCAAAATTGATTCCGGTAACATGTAAAGCAATAATCCCTCCTATTAAAGCAAAAGGTACGTTGGCCAGTACCAACAGAGAATCCTTCATATTTCCAAACAGAATAAACAAAAGGAAGAAAATCATCACAATACTTACGGGTACCACCTGTGCCAATCTGTGAGAGGCCCTCTGCTGGTTTTCAAACTGCCCGGTCCATCCTACGGAATAGCCATCAGGAAGCTCAATAGTCTCAACTTTTTTCTGGGCATCGGCAATGGTGCTTCCCAAATCTCTGTCACGGATGGAAAATTTAACACCGATATATCGTTTGATATTGTCTCTGTAAATAAATGCTGCCCCATTATCTTTTACAATGGTACTTATTTCTTTTAAAGGAATTTTTGCTCCGTCCTGGGTAGGAACCATCAAAGCGGCAATATCGTTCTCATTGGTTCTGTATTCCTGTGAATAACGCAGACGGATCGGGAATTTTCTTTCACCGTCAAACATTTCTGAAGCGGTTTTCCCTCCAAAAGCCATTTCCAATACGGCCTGTGCATCTGCAGGCATTACTCCATAAGCAGCCATTTTATCTCTATCCAGTACAACGCTTACTTCCGGCTGACCGATATTTTTAATAATTCCTGGATCTTTTACTCCCTCTACATCTTTAATTTTTAAGAGAACTTCATTGGCTATTTTATCCAGAGTTTCCAGATTATCACCATAGATTTTGATTCCGTTTTCTGCTTTAAAACCTGCTACTGCTTCCGCTACATTATCTGAAATCGGCTGGGAATAATTGAAAGTAATTCCCTGATAACTTCTGAGCTTTTTATCAATTTCATTGATTAATTCATCATAGGTGATCTTACGCTTCCATTCTTCTCTTGGCTTAAGGTTAACAGCAAATTGTACAAATCCAAATCCATTGGGGTCTGTTCCGTCATTACTTCTCCCCGTCTGTGCCAGAACATCTGTAACTTCTGAAAAGCTCATAATGTCTTTCTTTAAAAGGTCTGCTGTTTTCAGAGATTCTTTTAATGATGAGCTCATCGGCATTTCGGCAGTGATCCACAATGAACCTTCATTCAACTGAGGCAGGAATTCTGTTCCTAAAAATTTACCCGAAAATAAAGTGAGTGCAAGAAAAGATATGGCAACAATCATACTCGTTTTTTTATGCTTAAATGTTAAATTAAAGCCTTTCAAAACGATTCTATCCCAGAAATTAACAAACGGATTATTTTTCTCTTTTACATTTTTATTTAAAAGAATATGTGAAAGAACAGGAACCAGCGTTAAGGTAAATATTAATGCTCCAATTAATGCAAATCCCAGTGTAAAAGCCAAAGGAGAGAACATTTTCCCCTCTACTTTCTGAAATGAGAAAATAGGAATCAGGGAAGTAATGATGATTAATTTTGAAAAGAAGATTGCTTTTCCCAATCCTGTTCCGGTTTGTTTGATCCAACCTCCTTTTGCCAGTTTATTAAACTTTTCCGTTCCATATCGGTGCGCCTTATGATCGAGCATTACAAAGAGTCCTTCTACCATGACGACGGCTCCGTCTATGATGATTCCGAAGTCTACAGCTCCTAATGAAAGCAGGTTAGCACTCATCCCGGCCAACTTTAAGCATAAAAATGCAAAGAGTAAGGATAGAGGAATAATGATGGAAACAATCAGCGTTGTTCTCCAGTCGGCCATAAAGATTAAAACGATTACCGTTACCAGCACAATTCCTTCAATAAGGTTGTGCATTACAGTGTGGGTGGTAAAATCCATCAGGTTGTCACGGTCGTAGAAAGTAACCATTTTGACATCTTTTGGAAGGATTTTTTCGTTAAGCTCTTTAATTTTAGCCTTCACTCCTACCAAAACCTCTCTTGGATTTTCTCCTTTTCTCATCACAACAATTCCTTCTACCGTATCGTCGTGATGATTCAGGGCAGCCTGTCCTACTCTGGGCATGGAACTTTCATGAACCTCAGCAACATTTTTTACCAAAACAGGGTTTCCGCTGTCATTCTGAATGGTAATATTTCCTATATCGGCCACAGATTTCACCAAACCAATCCCTCTTACAACGTAGGCCTGACCGTTTTTTTCAATGACATCACCTCCTACATTCAGGTTACTCTTGGTGACAGCATCATATACCTGAAGCGGCGTCAGATTGTATTTATCCAATGCTCTGGGATCAATACTTAATTCAAAAACTTTATCCTGGCCTCCGAAAACGTTGATATCAGCTACACCTGGCACTCCTCTTAATGCACGGTCTATGACCCAATTTTGAAGGGTAAGCAACGCTCTTGAATCTTTTGTTTTACTTTCCAGCGTATATCTGAAAATCTCACCGGTTGGCCCGTAGGGTGGCTGTACTTCAGGATCTACCTCATCAGGAAGGCTAATGGTTCTTAATTGGTTATTGACCTGATTTCTGGCAAAAGTATCGTCCACCCCATCGTCAAACAGAATTTTAACAATGGAAAGACCAAACATAGTGGTACTTCTCACGCTTGTTTTCTTCTGAACCGGGCTCATCGCCAATTCGATGGGTGTAGTGACAAAACGTTCTACTTCTTCTGCACTGCGCCCATTCCATTGGGTAATGATGACAATCTGGGTATTGGTAACATCCGGAAAAGCTTCAATAGGCATATTTTTGAAACTTATAAAACCGGAGATGGCTAAAATCGCTACCCAGATAAAGGTAAATGCTTTATTTTTTAATGAAAAAGCGATTATATTTTTTATGAATTTATTCATGATAGATAAATTGATGACCTAAAAAAAGCCGTTAAAGAAAAATATCAATATTCTTAAGGGTTTAATAAGACTAGCTGTTCAGTGAACGGTATATCAGCAGCTGGTTATTGGTAATCACTTCTTCTCCTTCTTTTAGGCCGTCTGCTATATAAGTGACATCTCCTACTTGTTTTAACACTTTAATTTCTCTCACCTTTACATCTGTTCTTGATTTAAAAATCACCACAAAGCTTTTGTTATCATCAAAAATCACTGCTTTGGATGGAACAGTCAGCATCGTATTGCTCTCCAGACTGGACACTTTTATCGTTGCTTTACTGTCCGGAATAAGAAGCCCATTGGCATTATCCAATACCACTCTTGCCTGCATAGCATTGGTCTGCGGATCAATAATCTTGAATATTTTATCAATTTTTCCATCAAAAACTTTATCCGGATAAGAAAGGGTAGATACCTGCGCTTTCATTCCCAGACTGATTTTGTCAATATCCGATTCGTTGACATTCATAATTGCCCACACGTTGGTTGTATTGGCAACATCAAAGATATTATCACTCCTGTCACTTCTCAGCTGCATATCTTTATTGATACTTTTCTGAACAATATAACCGTTGATGGGGGCTACTACACTGTATATATTTCCGGTTTTCACGTTATAAACCGTACTTACTGCTGCAGCTCTCTGTAACTGGTCTTCGGCTTTTTGTAACTGGCTTTTGGCTTCCAGGACATCTCTTTCTGTATTTAATTTTCCTTCGTATAGCTCCTTCGCAACACGAAGATTATTTTTCGCCACTACCAGATCCGTTTTTGCATCGCTTACATCTTTTTGAATTTCTGCAAGCTCGGTGCTCCTGATTGTTGCCAGCACCTGTCCTTTTTTCACATAGTCACCCAATTCTACATTTACACTCATTACATTTCCTCCTACCAAAGGGTAAACATCTATATAACTGTTTTTGTCTGCAGAGATCTTTCCGTAAAAGTTGTATTCATCTTCTATATTCTTTTTTTCAACTTTTGCCAGAGAAATAGAATTCAGCATCGTATTGCTCAGCTCAAATCCTTTTTTGGCGTGATTGGTTTTCTCTTCCTCTTTTTTTGAACAGGCCAATAATGAAAGGGCCATCAATACGGGGATAATATATGTTTTCATGATTTTAATAGAAGATTTTAGTTTGTACGAGTTTATTAAGCTGCTCTGCTGACTGCATGATCTCATTTTTCATATCGTAGATCTGAAGGGCTGTTTCCCTGTAGCTGTCCATAAAGTCTGTGAATTCGATCAGGTTGACATTTCCTTTTCTGAAATTATTCAACATTCCGTTGTATACGAGATCCATATTCTGCAAGTCTGCAGTTTTGATGTCTAAAAGCTGGTCATACTGAGCCTTCCAGGTTTTATAAGCAGACTGAACTTTCGTTTCCAGGGTCATTTTTTGAAAGTCAGCGTTTTTCTGATTCTGTTGAATAGCATAGTTTGCTTTTACCACATTCCCCTGATTCACTTTCCATAAAGGCAAAGGAATTCCTAAGGTAAGGTTCGCTTCATTATTAAAAGTTCCGCCTGCCTGATCCCATGCAGCACCTACTGTCACATCCGGCACATTCAAAGATTTCTGCCATTGTGCATATAACTTGCTGTTATCTATGAGTTTCAGATTGTATTGGTAATCTGCATTATTTTCCAGCGCTTTATTTTTCAGTTCTTCTTCATTTCCGAAAGGCTGTGCTGCCAGAGATTCCTTAGCTTCAGCTTCAGACATCGTTGGTTCTATTTCTTCCGAAACTCCCGTTAAAACTTTCAGGTTCTGTTCAAAATCCAGAATATTTTTATTGATCTCCAGTTTATCATGATTCAGCTGGATCACAATACTCTGTAACCTGACGGCATCTTTAAGGGAAACATTTCCTTTTGCAGACTGTACACGATAAGCATTCAGAAGATCATTCATATACCCTAACTGCTTATTGGTGTTCTCCAATTTTAGTTTTTCGTAATAAAGGTTGAAATAGGCGGAACGAAGCTGAGATCTTAAATCCGCCAGCAGTTGGGAAAACTGAAGCTGGGCAAGTTCTTTATTGGATTTGGCAAAAGCAATTTCGTTTTTCTTTTTCCCACCCATATAGATCAATTGAGTAATTCCTGCTCCTTTTGAGTGTCCCACATCAAAAATCTTCTTATCCTGAGGATTATAAGCATTGAATTGTCCGCTTAGTTGCGGTAGTTCCCAGATTTTAGCCTGCAGAATATCTGCATCAGCCATATTGATGTTGTATTGTTCGGCGAGCAGCTGGAGGTTGTTCTTCTGGAAGGCTTCTTCGCAATCCAAAAGAGACATCTGCTGTTGTGCTGCCATGAATGAGGAAACGGCGAGACACAGCACTGCAATTCTGTTCATTGTTTTTCTTTTTAAATTACAAAATTGCTCTGATGCTATTAAAAGAAACTTAAATGAGGCTTAAAAAAATATTAAAATCTCCTTATACAGACTATTTCAAAGAAAAAAATAAAAGCTGAACAGTTATTTTATTCTCCAATAGTTGAATTTTTCATCAAAAATTTAATCCGGAGTTTAACAAAAAAGCAACTGCTTTTGAGGTCAGTTGCTTTTGAATATTATTTTTTAAAGATTAAAGTAAATTTATTACTATATTCCTGAGGGGAAGAATAGATGATATCTGCATCATGATATTCCAGAATCCTTTTGACAATTCTAAGTCCTAAACCTGATCCTGCAATATTCTGTGCATTATTTCCTCTTGTGAAAGCTTCAAAAAGTTTGGTCTGCTCATCTTCAGAAATAGTATTTCCATGAGAAAGTACTTCTACAGAAAGATTATCGTTCGTTTCGGTAATCAGGACATTCACTTCTGAATTGTCAGAATATACCGCTGCATTTTTAAAAAGGTTAATAAAGACAATGACCAATAATGATTGGATTCCTTTTATCATCAGAAAAGCATCCTCGGAACTCTCTTCATTAATCAGAAAATCCAGCTTAAGCTGTGGATAACTTTTCTCTACCGCTTCAAAAGCCTCAAAAATGACTTCATCAATCCTTACTTCCTCATAAATGCTCTGAATATTTTCTTTATCAAATTTTGTAAGCAGCAAAAGTGAATTCGTCAAATCCGACAACTGGTATACATCCCGCTGAATCTGTTGTAAAGAAGACAGGGTTTCCGGGGAATGTTCTTCAAATTTTATGAGGTTCTCCAGCTGAAATGCCATTCTTGTAATTGGCGTCCTGATCTCATGGGAAGCACTTGCAGTAAAGTCCTTTTGTGACTGAAAGACATCATCCAGCCTTCCGATCATTGTATTAAAGGATTTTGCCAGTACACTGACTTCATCATTAGACTGCTCCACAGGAATCTGTTTTGTAAGTTTATGGGCCGTGACTTCAGAAATCTCTTTGTTCAGATCTTCCAGCGGACGCAAAAACTTTTCCACAAAATAATAACTGAAAAAGCCAATAAGAAGAGTACTCATGACATAAGCTGTGATCAAAAGGTATTTCAAATATCCCAGCTTCGATTTTCCGTTGGTATCAAAGGCGCTGGTAAGGATATAATAGTCTTCGCCATTAATAGTTCTGAGTGCAGCATAGATTTCCGGAACAGTTCTTTCCGTATAGATAATCTTTTTCTTATCCAGTTCTTTAAGCATCGCACTGTCCCAGGTGACATTCCGGTCTTTGATGGTGCTGTAGATCAATTCTTTTTTTTCATTGAAGATTAAAATCTTTTCATTCAAAAGAATGTTATCTGAATTTTCATTGAAGAAAACAGGGGCTTCCTCCTCAAAGTCTTTGGATTTTGAAATGAAATGAGAGGTGAATTCAAGTCTCTGTCTGAAGCGTTCTTTAAATTCATCTCTTCTAAAATCATTAAAAGATAAATAAATGACCGCCATCACCATTCCAAAAAGTAATGAAAAGGCGATACTGATCGTTAAGGCTATCTTTCTTTTTAAAGACATTTATAGTGGGCTAAGATAATATCCGAAACCTGAACGGGTATGGATCAGTTTTATTTTAAAATCTTTATCAATCTTTTTCCTCAGAAAATTGATATAAACTTCTACCGTATTGGTATTCGTATTAAAATTATGTTCCCATACATGTTCCGTAATCTGCTGTTTGGAAACTGTTCTTCCCTGCGCTTCTGCAAGGTAAACCAAGAGCTGAAATTCTTTTAATGTAAGGGTAATTTCATTTCCTCCACGATAGACCTTCTGCTCGGTTTTGTTGATAATAAGGTCATCGATTCTGAGAATATCCTGATCTGAATTATCAGAAGGAGCTTTTCTTCTCAACAGCGAATTCATTCTTAAAAGAAGTTCTTCAAACTGAAAAGGCTTTACCAGATAATCATCAGCCAGTCTGGTGAAGGCATCTTTTTTATCAGAGATATCTCCATAAGCAGAAATGATAATAATCGGCGTATTCTTATCAAAGGAACGAATTGTCTGGCAGACGTCAAGTCCATTTATTTTAGGAACATTAATGTCCAGCAAATACAGTTCGTAAGTATTATTTTTTATCTGGCGGAGAAAAGTTTCCCCGTCATAGATTTTATCGCAGTTAAAATTATTTGATTCTAAAAATCGGCAAAGTTCTGCAGACAGAATGAGATCATCTTCTAATAAAAGAATATTCATCAAAAATTATTTTACACGAATTTAACGAAAATTTTATGATTGTGATTCTAAAGATGAAGTAAAAATTTTCCGGAAACTTCTATACTTTATTATTAATAGATAAAAAGTGACCTGAAACAAAAGTTAGATGGAATCAATTTTATGATTTTATTTAATCAAGTGTTTAACTATAAAACTTCTTAATTGACACAATCATTTTTAATCTTCTTTTCAAAAATTGGGTAAAAAAAAATCCCGAAGAAATTCGGGAAAATCGAGAGCCAACTACGGGACTTGAACCCGTGACCTCTTCCTTACCAAGGAAGCACTCTACCGCTGAGCTAAGTCGGCATCAACTAAAAAAATCACACTAAGTAGCGTGATTTTTTTGAGCGGAAGACGGGGGTCGAACCCGCGACATTCAGCTTGGAAGGCTGACGCTCTACCAACTGAGCTACTTCCGCAATTTTGTTTCCAAAACTATTGGTAAACGCTGTGCAAAACTAAGAAAACTTATTTAATTTTGCAAGTTTTTCTAATATAAAATGTGGGGAGAGCAGGATTCGAACCTACGAAGCCGAAGCAACTGAGTTACAGTCAGTCCCATTTAGCCACTCTGGAATCTCCCCAGATATTTTATATTAAAATGAGCCTCCAGAGGGATTCGAACCCACGACCCCGAGATTACAAATCACGTGCTCTGGCCAACTGAGCTATGGAGGCATTTTAATAAAAGACTGAAAGCGACTGAGAGAATCTACTCTACACATTTCAGTGTTAAAAAAAATCACTCTTATTGAGGTATTTTTTTGAGCGGAAGACGGGGGTCGAACCCGCGACATTCAGCTTGGAAGGCTGACGCTCTACCAACTGAGCTACTTCCGCAATTTTGTTTCCAAAACTATTGGTAAACGCTGTGCAAAACTAACAAAACTTATTTAATCCTGCAACTTTTTTTATAAAAATATAAAGTGGGGAGAGCAGGATTCGAACCTACGAAGCCGAAGCAACTGAGTTACAGTCAGTCCCATTTAGCCACTCTGGAATCTCCCCAAAAGTTTATATTTTATGAGCCTCCAGAGGGATTCGAACCCACGACCCCGAGATTACAAATCACGTGCTCTGGCCAACTGAGCTATGGAGGCAAATATAAAAAAGAATTCAAAAGATCGCTGTTCCTTTTTTGCGAGTGCAAATATAGAACGGATTTTTTGAATTCTCAAATTTTTTATAAACTTTTTTTAACTTTTTTTCCTATGCCATTTCTTTTTTCTTGATTAATAGCTTTTTAGCAGTATCAACGCAAAGGTCCAGACTTTCTTCAAAACTTGCAGATGTCTTTTTTACTACAATATCATCTCCCGGAACCGCCAGAATAAGCTCAGTTGTTTTGTTCACTTTATCCGCATTATTTTCTACTTTTAAAAACACCTTACACTCCTGAATCTTGTCATAGAAGGTATCTAATTTACTTACTTTTTTGTCAATGTGTGACTCTAGTGGTTCGTGTGGAGTTAAACCAATTGATTGTACTGAAATCTTCATAATTCTTCTTTTTTTGAAGCTCGAGGGTGAGCCTGATTAAACACTTTTTTCAATTGTTCAATATTAGCATTCGTATAGACTTGAGTACTGGCAAGACTGGAATGCCCTAATATTTTTTTCACTTTGGAGATCTCCGCCCCATTATCCAAAACGTGAGTAGCAAAGCTATGACGAAGGATGTGAGGACTTTTCTTTTCTTTCGTTGTTATAAGACTAAGGTACTTATTAACTACCACATAAACAAATTTTTCGTTGAGTTTTTTCCCCTTCTTATTTACAAAAAAATATGATTTAAATTCTGTCTGTGGATTTCTTATTTCCAGATAACTTTTAAGGAGTTCAGACAATTCATTGGAAACAGGAATTACCCTTTCTTTATTTCCCTTTCCTATTACTTTTAATTCATTTTCATATAAGTCAACATTCTCAAATATCAGGCCACAAAGTTCCGCTTTACGCATACCGGTCTGATAAAGCACTTCCATGATACACCTCTCAAGCACATCATGCAGCTGTTCAAAAATTCTGTTATTCAGGTCCGCCATCTCTTCTTTAGACATAGGAATCTGTTTTTCAGCATAAAACTTCAGGGAAGAAATCCCTTCCGTGGGAGAAACTTTAATTTCGCCTATTTTTAAAAGAAAAAGGTAAAAGCTGCGGAGAGAAGATAATTTTCTGTTGATACTTCTTTTGGAAATATTGCTTTCGCTGAGTTCAACAATGAAATTTCTGATGATTTTTTTGTCTGCCTTGGCCAGATTATCGGAAGATTCTGTTCGGAGAAAGAAATGGGAGAAGTCTTCAAGGTCTTTTTGGTAGCTTGTAACAGTATGAGGAGAGTACCTTTTTTCGAATTGTAAGTATTCTAAAAACTTTTCCAGCATCATGGGTATAAAAATAAAAATTCACTCCTCAAATATAAGAATTTAAGAAGTGAATTAATATATGGTTAAGAAAAAATCTTAAGCCTGCTCTTCTTTGCTAAGTGCTCTTTGTTTGTAAGCAGCTTTCAACCTTGATTGTCTCAAAGTTACAGAAGGCTTGATAAACGCTTGTCTAGATCTTAATTGACGAACTGTACCTGTTTTATCAAATTTTCTCTTGTATTTTTTTAAAGCTCTGTCGATGGATTCACCATCTTTTACTGGAATTATTAACATATTTTACATCTCATTTTGGATTGCAAAACTAGACAATTTTTCTTAAATCACAAAATATATTACTATAAAGAATTACTCTTCTCTTTAAATATTGCTAACAAACCTAGTATTATAAGCATTTAACACATACTAATATTTTATCCACAATGACTAAAATTTCAATCTGCAACAACTTCAAATTATTCATTTTACTACCCGCACTTATTAAAAAGCACCCATATTAATGAAATGTAAACAAAAAGCATTATCTTTGCATTCACTTTATTCATGGGGTTGACTGGTTTCGACAGCAAGACCAATGGGTAAGTAAGCATGCAGAGAACCGTGGCGCGATCTCTATAATCCCTTGCTACAAAATTTTAACTGGCAACGAAGAGTTCGCTCTTGCAGCTTAATATCGAAGTATAGTAGATCAAGCGTTTTCCTGAAGATAGTAAGGAAGCAAGATATCTCACAAATGCTCTGTTCTGCGGCGTTTGATCCTGAGATATAGGAATGCAGGAATAAGATTTTAGAAGCTTCGGCTAAAATTCGAAAACTTTAGAAGATAAGCTGGAAGTTGGGTGTCTATCCTCTGCCTCCAGTCGAAAACCAATGGTAGAATAAGCATGTAGAAATCTTATGTATTGCTTGTTTGGACGAGGGTTCGAATCCCTCCAACTCCACATCACATAAAATTAGGGACTTTTAAATAAGTCCCTTTTTTATTGCAAAAACCTCTAATAAAGCCCACCGAAAAACAAAACCCATATATTTACATTGTGTTTTTACGATGCATAAAATTGTATAAAGTTTCAAATTTGTTGGTACAGCAGTTGGTACAAATTGCAATTTGTACCAACATTTATTACCTTTGACTTGTAAAATACAATTACAATGGCAAAAAAATTTTTTATTCGTACAAAGACAGGAACAAATTCAACAATCTATTTTCGCTATAATAAAGGTAGAGAGTTTGAGGTCACTCTTAAAACTCCTTATTCTATCAACCCTGAATATTGGGATGACAAAAACGAATGCTATAATGCAGCAGCAGTTAAAAAAAACGCGAAAACCACATTAGAAAAAAATTTTAATACCGAAATCTCATTATTGAATAATAATCTTGCCTTATTGAAATCTGAAATATCCATATACTTAACTAATAACCCGCATGCAAATAAAGAGGAGGTTAAAGATTTTTATAATACCAAATATTTTCCCGAAAAATCAAAACCAAAAACTGTAAAAAATATAATTCCAGAAGTCTTCACTGATTTTATAGAATACTATATTAAAGAAAAGAGTAAAAGAATAGAAGGAAAACAAGAACCTATAACAGAAGCAACACGTAAGAAGCTTACGACTATTAAAAATAGGATTATATTGTTTGATAAAAAATTGTCTATAAAAGACATAAACGATGACTTTAGAGATGATTTAACTCAGTGGATGCAAAATGAAAAATATAGTGCAAGCACAATTATAAAAGATTTAAAATACATTAAGACCGTTTGTAGTTTTGCATCTAAAAAGAAGATAGATGTAAATAATGAGGTTTTACATTGGGAGTTTATGAGAGCCAGACAAACTTATACACCCCCTATTTTATCTTTTGAAGAATTAAAGAAGATACAATCAACAATTTATCCGCATGATTATCTAAAAAATGCCAAAGATTGGATAATTATAGGATTTTATACTGGTGCAAGAGTATCAGATTTATTAAATTTTGATTCGAAAAATATTATTCGTGGAAACATATTAAAGTTTCAACAAAAGAAAATCCAAAATCAAACTCATGATGCCGAAGAATGTATCTATTTACATCCAGAAGTGTTAAAAGTCTTAGAAAAGAGAGAAGGACAATTTCCACGTAAAATTTCCGACGTAAAATTAAATCTTTATATTAAAGAAGTTTGCAAAATAGCTGGTCTAACACAAAAAATGATTGGTGGCATTAAAGATAAAGAACAAGGTGAACGGGGTAAGAAAATTGTTAAAGAATATGAAAAATGGGAGCTTATTACAACCCATATTTTTAGACGCTCTTTTGTAACTAATTTCATTGATTTATTAGGCAAAGAAAACATAAAAACACAAACAGGGCATAAAACAGATGATATGGTGAACTTATATAACAAGACAGCTAAATTAGATAAAGCATTGAGAGTTGCAGAGAAAATGGGTTCTATCTTCAAAATAAGTTCATAAATATAATATTCAATTATGATAAACTATGAATTTCCCATATACCCCACTTTTGATCTTTTCTTTGAATCATATTTGGAGGAGTATTTAAAATACAATAAATACGAACCTATTTCTTTGGAAGAGTATAATTACCACCTTGCATATAAATATGCAAAAGTCTTTAGAGATTTACCTTTTGATAAAAATCGGTTAAAAGAAGAAAAAGAATATATTGAAAAAGAATATGGTTTTTTTCTTATTCTCTATCTTCTGGAAGAATATGAAATTGAAGAAAGATCTATTACATTACAGAATACAAAAAAAATATCAAAAATATTACGAAAAGAAGCATTTAAAATTGCGACTTACTTAAAAAACGAAATTTTAAAAATTGAAATAAAGAACACAGAAGATAGAGGCGGCAAAATAGCTGATTTAAATAATGTATTTCAATATTCTAAGGAGATTAGGGATTATGCTCGTGCTTTTTTTGGAGATCTATCTAAAATTGAATTATTAAAATATCTTTCAACAAACTTTATTTCAACAAGTAAAAAATTTACAGAACTCACAAAGTATAATCAAATTTTCGCATATTTCCACGATGTTCATTCAGAAAATGAAGAAAATAAATCAAGATCCGAAAAAATCCCTTACGTTGAAAAACAAGCCTATAAAAATTTAATCAAAGAACTATTTGGATTTGAATATTATGGAAGTGAAATAAAAGGAAGTACGCCAAAGCATATTGAACAACTAAAAAAACTTGCAGTAGAGTTCCAAAATATTAAAGATTAATTTCATTCTATTGCATTGGAATAAAAAAGGAATAAAGCGGGAATATAAACCTTTTTCAACTCAATACCTTGCAGTGTAAAATTATAAATACATTGCATATGAATACCATACAGTTTATTGGCACAACACCTAATGATTTAATTACAGAAATTAAAAACGCTCTTATTCCAGAGCTACGAGAGCAACTTTCAAAAGATTTCCAACCTAAAGAGCCCACAGAATATCTTACTCGTTCCGAAGTCTGCGAACTTTTACAAATCGACCTTAGCACTTTACATAGGTGGCGTAAAGATGGAACTCTTACTGCATATGGAGTTGGAAATAGAGTCTATTTCAAACGCTCCGAAATTGACGAGTATATTAACAAAAATAAACTTCTTTGATTAATTAACCATGATTGCTTTTCCGTTACGGGAAATCAATCATGGCTCAAAATGCATTGCAAGCACTCCTTTTAATCTTATCGGGCTACTTAAAAGAAAGGGATTGCATAGGCAGTCCTTTTTCAAATATTTTCTTTAATAGCATTCATAACAACGATAAAGTAATCAGATAAATAATGGACGGTTTCGGCTTATTATGTGGTATACAGCCCTCTAAGTGGCTATCAAACCGTAATTTAGGATTTACAGGTGAATTTGATGTGTCAACAGGTGAGATATATGAGAATAAAAGCAAAGCAAAATATAAAGGTTTATTTTTATCTGTGGTAAAGGGAGAAAAATCCACTTACTGCAATTTAAGAGGCTCTTTACCTATGTTTTTTAGTGATGGTCACACCAATTCCTATGACTATACTCGTGAAATGTTTTTATCTACTCTTCTGAAACTCGAAGCTGAATTAAAAATAAAACCAGAGCAAAATTCTGTCAAAACAATTGAAATTAAGGTTGATATCATTTGTCCATTGAAAGTGCAGGAATTTATTTCTGCTGTCAAAAGCTATAAAGGAACGGGATTTAAAAATTACCTTGATAATGGCAAACGAATAGGTGTTGTTTTCGAATTCCAGCAATATCATTTTAAGATGTACTTTAAAGACCCCGATTCACAATTATTAAGACTTGAAATAGCTATAAAAAAAATGGTTTGGATAAAAGATATTAAAATTAAAAACCTCTCGGATTTAGCACCTCCTCTTGCGTGGGAATTACTTTTGAAAAAACTGATACATGCTTGGAATGAGGTTGTTTTTATTGATGAAAATAATTTTGACTACAGGCTTATGAAAAATTACGAAATAAGAAAATTTTTCCGCCTTTTGGATGCTTCATACTGGTTAAGTTTAAGCCCTAAGCAGCAAAGCAAAGCTAAAGAATTCATTCAAAAAATCCAACAAAAGTATTGTAAAGTTGCCAATACAAAAGAAATCATTACACAATTATTATTCGAAAAATGTCAAAAACTAATAACGGTAAATTCTAAAAAAGGAGAAGAATTAACCCTTTTTTCAGACTTTAAAAATATAATAAAAGTAAATGAAAATTCACAACTGCAAAAAATTGAAGATGAGGTATGTTTTAACCATTTAAATAAAGGGTTAAAGGATGAGTATAATTGTTCACAGGAAAAAGAAACAGTAATATCTACAAAGAGGATCAGGCGATGTAGGCGGAGGGAGTGTCGCAAATCATTAAAAAATAAAAGGGTTACAGCTATTTTTTGTTCAGATGCTTGCAGGCATAAATATTATGAGCAACAAAAAAAGAAAAAGCGGATAAATTGAATAATTCTATGACATAACCCGTTTTCTTTTATTCATAGTCCTTTGCTTGTAAAAAGAAACAGAAAAATGGGTCACACCATAGTATCTTCAAGAAAGGCAGAAAATGAAAAGGTGTAACGCATCCTTGCATAAAACAAAAAAGCTTTATTCATAGCCCTTTCAGTTCTTTATCTCGCTTCGTTATGGTTTGCGATAAAGAGGCTTTACAATTGATAAAAAGTATTCTTTTTGACTGTTTTTATTTTTTTCATTAAAATAAAGCTATGCTTTCACATGAGAAATTATTTACAAGCATTTTATGAAGTGTGCTTTTCATTATTAGCTACTTTTCAAAATAATAAGACTAATTACTGCTTTAGATGTTCTGTTTATGGCTGTTTGAAGGTATAAAATAAATCGCAAGCGAAAAGCAAAAATGCAGTTCTTTCTCAATCACCAAGAGATAAAAAAAACACCTAATTTTTAACAAATCTATTTCGGGCGATGAAAAAGCAATGAACCGCCTTTATTCATGGTTGTTTTAGCCAATTGAACACATTCAATCGCCTTACAAAAAAAGACTATAGTAGCAACGCCAAAACAAAACCTTTCCAATTTTTCGTTTTTAATCCCATTTTGTAGGAAAGAAAAAAACACTACTTTTGACATTCAAATTTTAACGAAATAAAGGCGTAAGCTATTATAATTGGTTCAAGAAAACCGCGAATTTTCTAAAAACATCCAAAGAATAATAGACTTATGCCCGTGTCCTATATTGGCGCGGGCTGAGTCATTCTGGATGTTAGGTTCTTCGCGGTACCTCTTGACCGATTGGCTTCAGTTCCGCGCTTTCTTTATTAATAATTACTATTATCGGAGCTGGTAGAATAAAAAATTCAAGATGATAAAAAGTGTTTTACTTAGCTTTCTTGCCCTATCATATGGAATCCCGTAAGGAATAATTAAGAATAACTGCTTAATTGCACTCATATAAGCGCTAAAATCACCTTAAAATTAAAGGCAATAACATTAATTATACTAAAATACTTATTACAACAAATTATGAATAGAAAAAATTACACTCTTATAGGGTTACTATTTTTGGCTTTTTCCAACAGTCTATTTTCACAGGAAGCAATCTCAACGCAAACAGCCCCACCAAAGGAATTTACGATAACTAAGGTACAAGGATTAACTAACTTTATTGTAGTTATATGTGAAGGAAAAAACAAAGAAGAACTTTATAAGAAAACAATAGAATGGATTAATAAAAATTATAATAAACCCAGCGAGGTTATTAAAGCACAGGTTGAAAACGATTACATCCGCTTTCAAGGTATAAGTTCGGAAGAGATTTACTGTTCAAACAATATTGTAAAGGTTTGCAGTAATATCAAGTATGACATCGAAATTTCTTTCAAAGATGGAAAATATAAATTTGCTGTACTTGGGCTTGAAAATAACGGTAAAGATTTAAGAGGTATACCACATTGGGGTGAACTGAATTTTATAAACAGTTGGACACACTTTAAAAAGGACGGTGAAGTAAGAAAAATGTATCAGGATGCAATCAACAGCGTTTCAGGTTATTTTAACAACCTCAGCAAAAGTCTTTATGACTACATCTATAATCAGAATAATGCAGCTAAAAAAGACAATTGGTAAGATATAAAGAGCGACAATTTTGTCGCTTTATTATTTTATTCATGGGAATTATAAATTCAGGGAAAATACCTATACCATGAAATGTACTTTTTGCATATATTGTTGCAAAATAAATTATTGTATAAAATATTCGCAAATATTATGGGAAAAATTATTGAGGAATCCATCTATATCTTTAGAAATACTAAATCAGTATTGAAATCATCTCAAAAATCTTACCTTTTTATGAAGTGCTATGCCGAAATGTAATTGTCTTAAAGTATACTTTATACAGTTAACAGCAAAGGCATCTCAAAATCTTTTAATAAAATAAAAAGAAAAATTAATATCGTTCATAATATTGACAAAAGTTAATATATAAGGTAAAAAAACTTAAAACACATGGGAGGTAACGCAGGAATAAGAGGATATTTAATACAAACGTTTATTTGTGTATTGGATTCGCTCGAAGCCGATAATTTATGGACTTCAGTAACACTTGAACCATTAGACGAATCAGAAAAGGTAGACATCAGGTGGAAATATGCAAACAACATTGTAAAACTCTGTCAAGTAAAATCTTCCGAAAACATAATTCGACATTCTGCTGCTAAAAAATGGTGTGAAGAACTTGAAACCCATTCTCCAAATGCATCCGAATATGAATTAATTGTAATTGGAAATGTTGACAAAAAACTCTCAAAAGCAAAAGATATAGGTAATGTAAAAGTTGGAGAAATTAAACCTTTAAATGTTCAAGTTTTAATTGACCAAGCATCAACAAAAATTGACAAATACTACGAAAATAAGAATAAGCCTAAGATTTCATCACAAGTTAGAGAACTTATTATAAAAGCATTAACCTTAGAATTTGGCACAAGTTCTATTATTGGAAAAGAAATATCAAGAACAGATTTTGACACAAAACTTTTAGATTGGATTAGTGCTGTTGAAAATCAAATTGATACCAATCCTTTTGTTTCCTTAGCTCCACCTACGGAAAATCAAAATATTCCTATCAATCACAGAATAGTTAAGAAAATATTAGAACTTATCGGTTGGCATCAGTTTGGAGAAAATCATACAGTAGAATGCTTTAATGAAAAAACAGAAGAAAATGAAATACATTCTGTCGATTTTCTTGGAGATTTTGAAAGTAGGTTAAAAGAAAATTCAGGGGATTTAGTAATGGTTTCCTCTCTCCATTCGCTTAAATACCCGGACACTTCTAAGATAGAAATATCCAAATATTTAAATGATACTGACATTGTATATTTGGACTTGGAAAAAAAGAATAAAATTCCCCTAAAAAAATTTGAATCTACTGATACTTATAGCCTTTTATTTTGGCTTTCAACTGATAACCGTGAGGTTTCAACAGATTTTATTCATTATACCAAAGAAAACTATAAACGAAATTTGCTAAATGAAAATATTAACTATTTTCTGATTGATAATAACAAAGCAAACTTTTTGATTAGCAGTATTACAACCGCAAAAAATTATAGACCAGAAGTTCCAGTTAAGTTTGCTTATCCAATAACAGAAGCTAATCAAAGTCCTAAACGGATAGGAGAAAGAGGTTTAAAACTACCACCTCAATTTATCAACTCATCAATACTCCCTATAACGAAAGAGGACAAATTACAAATTAGTCTTCTCCTTTTTTGCTCTGACCCATTTTCACCAGAAGCTTTAAAAAAGCTCATTTGGCTGACAATTAGCCTTACAAGTGGTTACGGAAATGAATATATTCTTTACTTTCCTGATTACAATGAAGCAGAAAATAAAAATGATGCTCTTGAAGTTATTCGTTCTTTTAACGAGGAATTATTAGATGAAAAGGTTAAGGTGCTAAAATATAATAGCATTGATGCGGAAGCTTTGGATTCATTGTCAAATACAAAGGTAATTACAAGTAAAAATGAAATTTATGAGGTAGACAATCAGCCATCCTTAATTAATTCTCAACACTTAAACGAAGCGTTTGTCAATATACTTCCGTATGGAGATATTATAAAACCTTTTCTTAAAACTGATGCAATAACAGCAAATGACATCAAATTCTTTCTTGCAAAAAAGGGAATTTACACAAAAAATGCAGACATAAAAAAATTAATTGATTTAATGACTTCATTACTTTTTAGCCCTAAAGAGCTTGATGATTTTAAATCCTATATTGATGTAAAAGGGAAAACTGTAAACAGTTCTGATGCATTTTTTAATATTAAACAAGATGAAACATTAGAGTCTGTATTTGGAAAAATAAAAATAAATACAGATAATTTGACAGATGGCCTAAATGTCAAAATTATCAATTCAGATAGTTTAAAATTTGAAGCCAGTCCTGCAAAAGATGAATTCAAATTAACATTGATTACAGAAATAAAAGACCCTACAAGTAGCTTATTGGTTAATACAAAACCAGGAAAAGCGGAGGTTGTAGTTAAGAAAAAAGATAATCAGTTAGTAGTTGTAACCGAAAACACGATTAATAAAGCAGACAAATATATAGTTAACCGTTTAGTAAAGCTTGTTGAAGAAGAGTTTAAACGTATAGACTTTATTGAAGAGGAAAAAATAAAAGCAATGTTCAAGAATTTTAGCTCAAATACTGAAAGGGTAAATTTCTTACTTAGCTTTAGTAATATTGCTTCTTCTGCAATGTTCCACGAGGCAGATATTCAAAATATCAGATTTAAGTTCGATGAAAACACAGAAATCCCAGAATTCTATCGTGATAAAGTGGACAAGGACTTAATTATAAATTTTGAAGGAAAAGGTTTACAAACGCTAACAGAGCTGAGTGAGTTAAATGCAAAAGAATCAATTTTTCTAGAAGAAATGAGAGTGCTATACAAATTCAATTTTTTAAATATAAAAAATGGAATGTATAAGGTTACATATAGCTTTTCAAATGCTCTTAGGAACAAACCTGAATTTGACGGAGTATTCAAATCCGCTCCTTATTTAATGAAAACAAATTCAGTGAAATCTTTATCAAGTATTGAAAATCTTGAAAAGGAATTAGGAAAGGAAATTGAAAATCTTAAACTTGAAAAATTAAAACTATTTAATATAATAAAATGATTGATTTTACTCAAATAACATTTGAATCTATCTACATCCATAAAGTTGGAAATAAGCTTAGGGACGAAGGAATCGAAGTATCTGATAAAAACCTAAATTTAGAAAATGAAGACACAAAAAAATATTTGTTAAGGTATTTTCTTTCTCCATTCAACAATAATGAGGTTTATAATTTTCATTATCCAACTGACCTTAACCTCAATGACACCTACACTTTTGCCAAAAGAATTTTTGCAAAGCCAGAAAATCTCTATGAATTATCAATAGATGTTTCAAAGCATTTATACGAAAAGTCTTCGCACCCCAAAATAAATGGAGGAGAGTTTTGTATTTGTTATTTTAAAGACTGTTTATTTGAGGGGCAAAAAACAGATGCTATAGGTTTGTTCAAGTCTGAAAAAAAAGACATTTTTTTAAAACTAACGTCTTCAAAAATTGGACACGAAAGTGGTGTTAATATTGATAAATTAGACAAAGGATGTTTAATCTTTAATTTAGAGGAAGAAAACGGCTATAAAGTATGTATAGTAGATTCAAATAAATCAAACGATACACAATACTGGAAAGATGACTTTTTAAGTATAACACCTGCAAGTGATAATTATCACTTCACAAAAGATTTTCTTTCTATAACCAAGGACTTTATTACTAAACAAATTCCTGAAGATTTTAAAGTATCTAAGGCAGAGAAAATAGACTTTCTCAACCGTTCGGTAGACTATTTTAAAAAGCACGAAACTTTCGACAAACAAGAATTCGAATCAGAGGTTTTTGCAGACAGCAGTGTTATTGAATCATTTCGAAAGTTTGATGAAAATTATAGACAGGAAAATGAGGTAGAACTTTCAGATAATTTTGAAATCTCTGTACAAGCAGTAAAAAAACAAGCAAGGGTTTTTAAAAACGTTTTAAAGCTTGATAAAAATTTCGACATATACATTCACGGAAATAGTGATTTAATAGAACAAGGTATTGACGAAAGTGGACGAAAATACTATAAAATATTTTATGAGCAAGAAAACTAACTAATAAAAAAACTATGAAACGACATGACTTCAAATATGAAGAAAATTCAATAAGACAGGTCGAAATGTTATTACCGAAATTAAAGTTTTCTGTTCGTCCTACCATTATTGTTCAATGGTTAGAAAACTTTGAAGAAAACGATGTGTCCCATGCTTTAGATTTACTAAGAATTTTTGAATATATTCCTTTTAATGAATTCATGTTAAGGATAGATTATTTATTAAAGGAAATTTTTAAAAAAATTCCTAAAAATGAAAGAGCTATTATTTATCCTTATGGAAAAGTTGGAAAGAGTGGTACGTTAGTCACTTATCCTCTAAGAAACACTATAGCTTATAAAAATAGACAAGCATTAGCTATAAAAAACAAGTATATTAGTAGAAATGAAGAGTATAATTTAATTACTCATGATTTTCAAATGATTAAAAGACCTCATGATTTTCAACATATAATTTTTCTAGATGATTTTATTGGAAGTGGTAAAACGTTTATCAAAGAATATAGTAATTCCGATTTACAAAAATGGATAAGTGATAATGGCTTTAATAGTATTTTTATTCTTTCATCTATCATAATGGATGAAGGAAAAAATGAAATCTTAAAGAAGGATAATAAAATTCAAATTTACTCCGAGACAAGACACAAACTGTTTCACTCACCACTTTCACCATTACATTTATTTAAGAATAAATACGATATTAAAAGAATTACTAAATATTACGGTAATAAAATTGAGGTTATTAGACCTCCAAAATCTTATTTACCTTTTGGTTATGATAATAGTGAAGCCCTTATTGCTTTTTTTCACGGAACCCCAAATAATACAATTCCTCTGATTTGGGGCGATTCGGAGTGGAAGCCATTATTTCCTAGAAAATCTGAAATTAGAATGTCAGAGTCCAAAAAGTTTAAAAAAGAAATTGTTTATTATCTGAGCATATGTGATAAATTAGGTATTGATATAATTAATGGCAGCTCAATTATAGCTATACAGCCAGATATAAGGGATGCTGATTATCAAAAATTAAATGAGCAAAATCATGCTGTTGTTGCGTTAATATATTTAAAATCGTTAGGGCTTGAAAATGTTTTCATATGTCAAATATTAGGGTTAACAAGAGAAGAACTCAGATTAATTTATTTAGAGGCTTTAAACAAAGGTTTGGTTCAAAAAAGAAGCTATGAACTTACAAGTAATGCACTTTTAATATTAGATAATCTTAAAACACTGTCTAAAAAAGACAAAATTAGAAATGAATCAAAAAGTAATTTAGAAATTAAAAAATACATATATTTACCAAAAACGTTCAATGGGATGACGTAATTTGTTAGCATTTAACTGTAAAAGGTTTCTCAGTGCCTTGTTGCTGAGAATTATTAAGGAGTCTTTTTAAAGCAGCATAAAAACACTATGCATAATAGATATTAAATGTTGCCATTTCTAATCCTTACTAACATTTAATATCTGTTATGAATATTATCAAACAACCAAGTAAGAGTAACAAATGAAATCATTTCCCATTGAACAATTTGAAGAAGCAGCCAAAGAACAGGGACATTCTAACGAATATATAGATCTCTGTTTAAAATATGCAAATCAATTAATTGATAAAGATTATCCCATAATATTTACAATAGAGCATTTAGCTGTTGTAATAGGAGTTGAGTCAGATTATTTAAGATTTTTAGTTGGTGATATTAAATGGGAAGAAGTTGAATTTAATAGATTTGAATATAAAGAAAAAAGATATAAATATTTTAAATTCAAAAAGAAAAGAGGTGGATATCGCGAAATAATAGCTCCTCATAAAGATTTAAAATATATTCAAAAATGGCTTCTTTTTAATATACTGAACAAATATCCTTTGAAAGAAAGTTGCAAAGGGTTTAGGCAAGGTATTTCGATCAAAGATAATGCTAAAACTCATGAAAAGTCAGATATAATTCTAAAAGTAGACCTTTTAAAATTTTATGATATTATTACAGAGAAAAGAGTCTATGGAGTTTTTAGAGCTATGGGATTCCATGGTAATTTATCGGTAAGCTTAGCCAAACTTTGTACAGCAAAGCACCAACCCGATTACTGGGAAGCTTTTACCGAAAGAGAAAAATTAATTTTATCTGAACTTGTTAAGACAAAGCCTTCAATTTTGCCGCAAGGTGCTCCTTCTAGCCCAGCTTTGGCAAACATTGTAGCTACTAAAATGGATAATAGATTTGAAGCATTATCTAAAAAAATGAATTTCTTTTATTCTCGTTATGCCGACGACCTTACATTTTCAATTAAGGGCGATGGAATGTTGCCTCCTATAAAACTTATATCAAGGATTATTAACGATGAAGGTTTTTATATTAATGAAGATAAAATTCAATATATGAAAAAAGGCACAAAACAATTCGTGACAGGATTAACTATTACAAATGGAGTTCATACTTCCAAAAAATATCGAAAGCAAATTGCCCGTCATATTCATTTTTGTAGAAAACATGGGGTTGAAAATCATTTAAACAAAAATTACAGCGAATTTAAAGGATATAATTCTCTTAATTTTTATGATTGGTTGTATGGTCATATCTGTTATATCCATTCTATTGATGAAAACTATAGTAATAGACTTTTAAATGATTTCAATAAAATAAATTGGTTTATCTAGATTAACTAATTGTATATAAAATGTCTAGAAATAAAGAACGTTTAAAATTTAATCATAATGCAAATACCCATGAATATTTATATTGCTTGGGAAATATGATTCATTGGTCTAAAATATTGCTCAAACAAAACAATAAAAAGCCTTATAATGATTTTTTAAATTGGATTATTATTAACCAATATTTTAATAATATAGAGGAAGGAATTAGCCTAAAAAAAATTGCAGAATTAAGTGGTTATAGCAATACCAAAATTAGCAGATGGATTCGTGAGATTTATATAGATATTTTAGAGCTCAATCAGAAATATCCTGTTTTATTTTATGACAAAAGTGGCTATAATGTGGAACTACATTTTAAACATTATGATGATTATTGCTTTATTAATTTAACACTTCCACATATCCCAAGAGTCTATGAAAGATTGGAATTCTATTTTATTAAAGCTGCTGTGGGAACAAATTACTTTTGGGTTAAAGATATCACATATTATATTGAAGAAAATAAAGTTCAAGTCGTAGTATCCTTACAGGGAGGACATCTTAATAAATACCGTGAGTTCGCATTAGATAAGGCTCTTTTTAACGGAAATCTCAATTTTATGGACTTACATCAAAAATTTGATTTCCAAATTGATGATGAATTAAGACATTTAAAATAAAATATTATAAGTATCATATCATTAGATCAACATTTTAAATTTATCTACACAATTATGAACATAAATATTTACATAACATCTATTAAAAAAGGGAAAAATTTAATAAAATTTCTTTTAATGGATGAATTTAATATTAATGAAGTTAATAGCAAAAATCTTTTTAAGCAATATGTTAAACCAAGTTTTGACAACTTTAAGGATGAAACATACATTCTTGCTGAAACCGAATATGTAGATAAGGTTTATAGAGATAGCTATTATCATTACTATTCTTCAAAATTACCTAATTACAAAAGAAATTGTATTCGATTATCATTTTTTGAAGGAAAAATTTCAGATACAGACTTCAGGGATAAAAATAAATATAAAAAACTTCAACAGAAATATAGAGGATTCATTGTTTTACGTCCAACTGACCCTTTTATAATTGGTAGAAGTATAATATCTCCTTTACTATTAAAAAATAATAATTTTACAGTTTGCGTAAGTAAATTTCACACAACGGTTTATGGTTTAAAGTTTACTGTAAAAGGATTTCCTCATTCATCACAAGATACCGAAACAATAAGTTGCGCTGAAACAAGTTTATGGGCTATTATGGAGTATTTTAGTAATAAGTATTCCGATTATCAACCATTGCTGCCTTCCAAAATAACCAATACATTACGTCAGATGTCTTCAGAAAGGCAAATTCCTTCGAAAGGTTTAAGCATAAGTGAAATGTCATATGCTCTGAAAGAGTTTGGATTTGGAGCAAGAATCTATAGTAAGAGAGAATATGGAAAAGAATTTGAGAGTCTATTAAGTTGCTATGTTGAAAGTGGCATTCCCATTATTGTTACCGTTGATGATGAAGAAAATATTGCTCACGCATTATTGGCTATCGGCCATATAAAAGTAGAAAATTCTAAAATAGACGCCATGTGGCCCCATACAAATTCATCTATAGAACATATCCTACAGTCCAAAAACATTAAAATATATGACTTTGATACTATAAATAAAGATTTTATATTTATTGATGATAATCAACCGTCATACCAAAGAGCTTCATTGAATGAGCCTACAATACATTATTCAGCAGAATGGCATAAATGTAAGATAACTCATTTTATAGTTCCTTTATATACTAAAATTTACTTAGAGGCATATGAGGCAAAAAACTATATATTAGAATTTTTAACAACAGGCCCCGAGCCTCTCATTGATAATAGCACAGTTTTATTAAGGACATTTCTTGCATCAAGTAGATCATTTAAGCATGAGATTTCTAAAAACGAAACAATGCAAGACGATTTAAAATCCCTGATAATAGAATCTGCCATGCCTAAATTCATTTGGATAACGGAAATTAGCACAAAAGAACTTATGAAAAATAAAATGGCAAATGGTTTGATTATATTAGATGCAACACAGAAAATTATATATTCTAATAAACCATTAATTATTGCTGCCTATCAAGAGAAATTGATATTATTTGATGAAAAAAGTGGTATTTTACAAAGTAATGTATTAACTTTGCCACGATTTCAAATATTTGAGCACAACCTTAATAATTTCGAAATATGATAAAAAAAGTAAGTAAAACAGAAGCTATTAAAGCAAAAATGGCGCGAGAAGGTAAAGTGACCTCTTTAAATAGCCCTCGCCATATATCAGCTATTGCTTCTATGAATAAGCAGTTAGAAACTGTCCGAAGAGAATATCAAACTAAAGATAGAAACTCTCAAATAGAAGCAAATAAGGTAATTTTAACTGCATAAGTTAATTGGTATAAATATAAAATCTCACTGAAATTAGTGAGATTTTTTTATTTATATATTATTTAATAAAATAAGATTAAAATACCGGGAAAATACGTATAGTATTATTTGTATCTTTTATTTATCTTGCTACAAATTGAAAATCAATCCTATTAACAATGAAAACTCACGCTTTTCTTTTAGAGTGGTATTATAAAGAAGATGAAAGAAGGTATGCACTAGACAACTCATTAAATATCCCCATAGGGATCCTAACAGCTTTTGTTGCCACAATTTATTACCTTGTAACTAAATATAATTATGAGCAGGAAAATAGCATTTTACAAATAGCATTTTGGGGATTAATTGGATTATCTATAATATTTTGGATTATTAGTATTATATTTATTTTATTATCTTATAATGACATGTATAAAGGCTATACGTATGAATATTTTCCCTGCACCGATTTTATTCAAAAAGAAGAGGTAAACATAAGAGCCTATTACGAATCAAATAAAGCATATTTTGTACAAAACGGAATAACTTTTGAGAGCCTCTTAGAAAATAATGTTAATAAAATAATTTCAGAATGCCTTACCACTAATATTTATAATAATGATAAGAAAGCGAATTATCTATACTGGTCAAAAATACATTTAATAAATAGTCTTATTGCTATTTTTATTGGTGGAATTATATTTAGTACCAACTATATGCGACATGAAAAACAAGAAACTTATAATATAAAAGTTATGAATCAATTACGTTTTGCTAATCAGCCAACTCCACCACCACCTCCACCACCTCAAACTCCAAGAAGAGTAAAACAAGGGACACCACCAACTCCACCACCAAATCCACCTAAAAAATAATAACATTAAATATTTAGAATCTTTTAGTCACTGTGAAAAATAAACCACCGCATATTAAAAACATACAGTGGTTTATTTTTTAATTAGTCCTGTTAATTCACATAATATTTGCTATTTGCTCTATATGGTTTATAATACCTAATTTTTTGTTTATAGGTAAACCTGGAAAGTGTTTTCTTTTATGCAGATCTCGATATGTATTTATTCCAATACCTTCAAAAACTGCATTATTATCGATAAATCTAATCATATGATTTAAAGCTTCAATAAATTTCCCTCCGGGATTTTCTCTCCCTGCAATAGAATCTGAAACAAAATGATGAACGTTAGCAATTTTTTTTCGAGCATTTGTCATATGTATGGCAACGGCATATGCAGCCCCACCACCATCTTTTAAATCATGACCAATAATAGTAAAATCTCCAAACCCGACACCACCTCTTGATTTATAAGTATAATGATTGTCTGAAAAATCACTTATTTTGGGATAATCTGCATTTTTTTTCTGTCTTTTAAAACCATCTTGAATATATATCCTATCATTACTTACAAATAAATCTATATAATCTTGATTTACATAATTTTCGATAAAAATATGATATTTAAAGTTTTGGTTACTTAAATATTGAGCTTTAGAAAATTCCTCTCTATGAATAATGGATTTTTCTAAATTTCCATTTTGATTGATAAAATTCTGAATTTCTAATTTAGAGGTATCATTATAAGTCCAATATGCTAAAGAATAATTTGTATAATCTTTCAGAACATCATTAATTAAATCATTTTCAATATCATTTATAGTTGGATAACCAAGTCTTTTAAAATTTAGCACGATAATAAAATATATATTTTTATCTACTAATTTTTTAATATTTTTTTTAAAATCTTTATGATAATGGGGTATTAAAATAGGAGTAATGTTTTTAAATAATTTCTCATCTAAATCACAAAGTGCTAAAATATCATATTTTTTAGCTAAAAAAATTGGAAAATACATAGTTAAAGTTTTTATATTACCATCTAATATAAATATTTTCAACTAATTATACAAAATACCTAAGTTTTTTATAATGTTATCACATTTTAATTTATTGTACCGCTTTGAAATAGAAATGCTTTTTAAACTTTCAGGTAATAACTTTATAAGATTGATTTGGTCATTTTTAAATTGCCTTAATCTCAAAGCTTCAGTTACTAAAGAATGCGCTTCATATATATCGATCTTACTAAACAAATCAAAGCAGTATTCAAAGATTTGAGTATTTGGAAGTTTAGGAATAAAACCAAATTTTCGCTCAATAATATATAAATATTCTGGTTTTCTTAAAGAGTAAAACAGGCTCTTATGTTTCAAATTATGCAAATTACTTGTAGACTCTCTTTCTAAAATAATTTTGTTTTTTTCATCATATATATATATACCTGCAGCAAAAGGAATAATTTTTTTCACTTTACTTAAATGTTTTCTCGAAATTACTACATTTAAAAATTCGAAAAAATTTTCATAATCGCCCATCTGTGATTTCAATCTTTCAGTAGAATCAATTTCAGATTTAATTTCATAAACAGTTGATGTACCATTAAAAACAGCTAAGTCAGCCTTTGAAGTACCAACATTAAATTCAGGAATAACAACACATTTATTTATTTTATGGTTTAATAAAATTAGACTTTTATAAATTCCATTTTTAAATACATATTCATTCCTGTAATTCTGTTTTAATAATTTATAGAGATTGTTATAAACATCAAGAATAGAAATACTTTCTGTGCAATGGAAGTATTTTTTATATGTAGTGATAATATGATCTATTTCCTCATACTGATTGTTCGCAATAAAATCAATATAAATTGGAGAAAATAATTTCGCAATATCTGCAAAATCAGAACTATTGAGTAAATTATGAATTTTCATTTCAACAAATGACTGGACAAATTTAATTTTTTTTTTCAAAGTAAAGTACTATATGGGAAAGTAAAAACAAGAATTTTGTTGGTACAAATGTTGTTACAAATAAAAAAAATAACACATAAAATACTAATTATCAAATAAAAAAAGTCGAGCCTCCAACTCCACTAAAACCGTTTAGTTCATCTGAGCGGTTTTTTATTTTCAAACGCCTTTATATCATTATCACCTCTTCTTCTTTCTAATTTCAGAATACTCATAATTGATATTGACCTATACAATAATAATATAGTATTCTTGAAAAGAAGATTCTGAATTATTCAAGAACTTAGATTTCAAAATCAATTTCTTTTACTCCTAATTAAAGAAAGAGAAAAGACAAATTGATTTTTACAAGATTCAATTTCACAAAACAGAAATACATTAAAAAAAGATCCAGGAATCATATCTATTAAGTTTTTTTTAGCTTTTCAGGATTACTTTCATATTTACGCTCAGACCCTAAATATAACCTCCTGAAAACTAAAAGACTAAAGCAACACAATTTAAAATGAAAGCTTCTAGTCCACAAAAAAGGCTAAAAAAATGTTTTATCGTAAAGAATTTTATATATTTGCACCATCTAACAATTAAAAAAATAATTTACTATGTCAGACATTGCATCAAGAGTAAAAGCTATCATCGCTGATAAGCTTGACGTTGAAGAAACAGAAGTAACTCCTGAAGCTAGCTTCACTAACGATTTAGGAGCTGATTCACTAGATACAGTCGAGTTAATCATGGAATTTGAAAAAGAATTTAACATTCAGATCCCTGATGACCAAGCTGAAAAAATTACTACTGTAGGACACGCTATCGCTTACATCGAAGAAGTAGTAAATAAATAATATTCTTCAACAAAAAAGAAATTAAACAAAGTTTATGGAATTAAAAAGAGTAGTTGTAACCGGATTTGGAGCAATAACGCCAATAGGAAATAATGCAAAAGAATACTGGGAAAATCTTGTAAAAGGTGAGAGCGGTGCCGCTCCGATTACTCTTTTTGATGCCACAAACTTTAAAACAAAGTTCGCTTGCGAAGTGAAAAATTTCGATCCGTTACAGCATTTCGACAAGAAAGAAGCTAAAAAAATGGACCGAAACACTCAATTGGGGCTTGTTGCTGCCAGAGAAGCAGTAGCACATTCTGGAATTATTGAAGACAATGTAGACAAAAACAGAGTTGGAGTAATCTGGGGTTCCGGTATCGGAGGTTTAGAGACTTTTGAAACGGAAGTGTTAGGATGGGCCAATACGGAAATTCCGAGATTCAACCCGTTCTTTATCCCAAAAATGATTGCGGATATCACTCCAGGACATATCTCTATTGAGTACGGTTTCCATGGACCTAACTACACAACTGTATCTGCATGTGCATCTTCAGCAAATGCTATAATTGATTCCAAAATGCTGATCCAGTTAGGAAAAGCAGACGTGATTGTGTGCGGAGGCTCTGAAGCAGCCGTTACAGCAAGTGGTGTCGGTGGATTTAATGCAATGATGGCCCTTTCTACAAGAAATGATGATCCTAAAACAGCTTCAAGACCTTTCGACAAAGACAGAGATGGATTTGTATTAGGTGAAGGAGCAGGATGTATTATTCTTGAAGAATATGAGCACGCTGTAAAACGCGGTGCTACAATTTATGCAGAATTATTAGGAGGAGGTTTAAGTGCTGATGCACATCATATGACCGCTCCACACCCTGAAGGCCTTGGTGCTTATCTGGTAATGAAGAGTTGCCTGGAAGATGCAGGTTTAACTGCTGATGAAGTAGATCATATCAATATGCATGGTACTTCTACTCCATTAGGAGACATCGCAGAATCCAACGCTATCTCAAGATTATTAGGCGAGCATGCTTATGACATTCAGATTAATTCTACAAAATCAATGACAGGCCACCTTCTTGGTGCTGCAGGTGTTATTGAAGCTATCGCTGCATTGGGAACTATTATTCATGGTACTGTTCCTCCTACCATCAACCATTTTACTGATGATGAAAATATTGACAGCAGACTAAACTTTACGTTTAATACAGCTGTGAAGAAAGATGTAAAAGTAGCCATGAGCAATACTTTTGGTTTTGGCGGGCATAACGCTTGCGTTCTATTTAAGAAAATCTAAATTCAATGAATGGAGTTACAGAAATACTTTTCTAAATTCCTTCTCAAAAAAAGAAAAAGACAATTAACGGAGAGAGAATATTTTCTCAGTACCGAGCTTAAAAAAGTTTTAGGTACAGAGGTACAGAATATAGCTCTTTACCGCGAGGCTTTTTCTTTAAAAAATTCTTCTAAAAATCAAGACAGCAACTACGAAAGGCTTGAATTTTTGGGAGATTCTGTTTTGGGTACAATTATTTCTTGTCATTTGTTCCAGACCTATCCTCAAGCTAATGAGGGCTATCTGACACAGATGAAATCTAAGATTGTTAATAGGAAAAACCTCAATAAATTAGGCGAAGATCTCAAGCTTACCAACCTTTTGCAAAAGCAAAACAGTTCTTCTGCTTTGGGCGAGAATATCTCCGGAAATTTATTCGAAGCTCTAATTGGTGCCGTTTATTTAGACTTCCATTATGATACCTGTAAAAGGATTATTCTGGAAAAATTGCTGACCCCTTCTGAAATCAACAAACTTGAAAATAAGATTGTAAGCTATAAAGGCCTCCTGCTCGAATGGAGCCAAAAGAAGAAGGTCAATATAAAGTACGAAACCTGTGAAGAAATACAGGCTAATAAATCTGTGGTATTCCGATGTCATGTATGGCTGGGTGATGGAAAAATTGCCAATGCAACGGAGACATCTAAGAAAAAAGCAGAGGAAAAAGCAGCACAAAGGGCGTTTTATATTTTAAATAAAAAAGAAAATATACTTGGAAATTCAAAAACTTTATGATCTTGATGATATAGAATTTGAAGATATTGCCATAGGATTGGTAAGATTAGCAAAAGATGTACCTGCTCATGAGTTTTTTTACAAAATAAATCAAGCCAACAACCTCAGTTTTTCAAGAAAAAAAGATCTTGTCTTTCATGGAGGGTATTATGATTATTTTTTTCCAAGATTTGAGGCCTACCACAAGTTTTCCAGGACCTGTTTTACCTTTATTTCTAATAAATCTTCTGAAAGTAAGCAAAAAAAAGTTCAGACAGAACTCTTTACAGAAGAAGAAAACATTAAATTTTTATTAAATAATCAGGTAGATGTAGAATATATTTTGCATAGTTCGGAACAGTTTCCTGATTTTTCCGTAATTTTGCTCCCTGAAAATCTTGTGTTTCCAATTCAAGATTATACACTGAGTTCTGATGAAGAACTTTATCAAATTATCCAGTATTATGAATAAGTATTTAAAGAAGACAAAAATTATCGCAACACTAGGGCCAGCTTCATCATCGAAGGAGGTAATGTTAGATTTAATGAAAGCGGGTGTTGATATTTTCAGAATAAATTTTTCCCATGCAGATTACGACTTAGTTCGAAAGAATATTGAAATAATTAGAGAGCTCAACAGCGAGTATGGTTATTCAGTGGGAATCCTGGGAGACCTTCAGGGTCCTAAACTGAGAGTAGGGGTAGTAAAGGAAGGTTCTTACCTGAATCCTGGTGATATTCTTACCTTCACCAATGAAAAAATGGAGGGAGATTCCACTAAGGTATACATGACTTATCAACAGTTTCCACAAGACGTAAAAGTAGGGGAAAGAATTCTTATTGATGATGGAAAACTAATGTTGGAAGTTATTGAAACCAATGAAAAGGATACTGTAAAAGCAAAAACCATTCAAGGAGGTCCGCTAAGCTCTAAAAAAGGAGTCAATCTGCCTAATACAAATGTTTCTCTTCCAGCTTTGACAGAAAAGGATATTCAGGATGCTAATTTCATGCTTGACATGGAAGTTGACTGGATTGCCTTATCATTTGTTCGTCATGCTCAGGATATTATTGACTTGAAAGAGCTTATCAAAGCACATCCGAATGGTAAATTCAAGACTCCTATTATTGCGAAGATTGAAAAGCCTGAAGGGGTAAAAAATATTGAAGAAATCCTTGTTGAATGTGACGGATTAATGGTTGCCCGTGGAGACCTTGGAGTGGAAGTTCCAATGGAAGAAGTTCCTGCGATTCAGAAAAATCTGGTAGAAAAAGCAAGATTCTATTCTAAACCAGTAATCATTGCTACCCAAATGATGGAAACAATGATCAACAGCTTAACGCCAACAAGAGCGGAAGTAAATGACGTAGCCAACTCAGTACTGGATGGAGCTGATGCCGTAATGCTTTCAGGAGAAACTTCTGTAGGTAGATATCCGGTACAGGTTGTAGAAAACATGGCAAAAATTGTAAAGAATATCGAAACCACTCATTTCTATCAACACAAGAATGAGCCTATAGAAAAAGATTACAACTGTATAGACGAAAGATTCATTACAAACAGGGTTTGTCTTGCCGCGGTAAGAATCGCTAAAACAACAAACGTTTCTGCTATTGTAACGCTTACCCACTCTGGTTATACTGCTTTCCAGCTTGCAGCACACAGACCAAATTCTCATATCATTGTATACAGTGGTAACAGAAGAGTAATAACAATGCTGAACCTTCTTTGGGGTGTTCACGCCTATTACTATGATATGAAGAAATCTACTGATGAAACAATCATCCAGGTAAATATGTTAACGCATAACTATGGGTATATTGAATCAGGAGACTTTGTTATCAATATCAATGCTACTCCATCATATGAAGGTGGAAAAACAAATACACTGAGATTGACGACAGTATAAGCAATAAGCAAAATTACTTTTTGCAAAAGCATATAAAAAATTCCCGGAAATTAATTTCCGGGAATTTTTATTTTTATAAGTGGTAATGTTGTCATTCTGAGCGAAACGGAGTGAAGTGAAGAATCTCTGAGATTCCTCGATTCCTCGGAATGATATCAATACATATTTAATTGCCTACAATTGTCTTTGCCGTTACGAACTCTTTTAAAGCTAATAGAGACAACTCTGTTCCATATCCTGAAGCTTTTGATCCTCCGAACGGAAAACGCGGATCAGAACTCGTCATTCTGTTGATATTGACAGTTCCGGATTCAAGGTTTTCAATGAAGAATAGCTGACGGTCTTTATCTTGAGTCCATACGGAATTGGAAAGCCCGAAAGGAATATCATTCGCCATCTGTAAAGCTTCTTCATCATTTTTCGCAATCATCACCATACCCAGGGGTCCGAAAAGTTCTTCTTTTAAAATAGGATTTCCTTCCTGAACTCTGATTAAACCTGGTTTAAATTCATTATCTGAAATTCTTTCCAAAGGAATAATAATTTCTGCACCATTTTCCAATGCCCTGTTGAATTGAGCTTCCAGCTCATCAGCCAGGTCAGGTCTTGCCATTCCTGCCAGTTTGGTTTCTTTATCTAAAGGATCTCCAATTTCATATTTTTTATATTCTTCAATGAATACAGGGAGAAATTCATTTTCAATTTTTTCGTCAATGATAAATCTTTTGGCCGCAGTACAGGTTTGTCCACAGTTTTGAAGTCTGGATTTTACTCCAGCTTTTGCTGCTGCTACAAGATCCGCATCATCAAAAATGATAAAGGCATCACTTCCCCCTAATTCAAGCAAAGATTTTTTGATATTTAAACCAGCTATTGATGCTACTTCTCCTCCAGCTTTTCCGCTTCCTGTAAGGCTTACCCCTCTTACGGCATCATGTTCAAGAATTTCCTTTACTGCTTTATGTCCCACTTCAAGATTCTGGAAAACACCTTCCGGAAAACCTGCTTCCAAAAGAACTTCTTCAATGGCATTTCCGCTACCAAAGCAAATTGAAGCATGCTTTAAAACTATTGTATTTCCGGCTAAAATTGCAGGAGTAGCAAATCTCAATACCTGCCAGAAAGGAAAATTCCACGGCATTACTCCCAAAATAACTCCTTTCGGGGCATAATGAACTTCGGAATAAGCAAATTCAGATTCTACTTTTTCAGGCTTTAAAATATTATCAGCAGCGGCATAATAATTCATCATTAAAGCACACTTTTCCACTTCAGCTATTGATTCTGAAATGGGCTTATTCATTTCTGTTGTAATTATTTTACCAAATTTCTCTGAATTATTCTTTAAAATTTCTGCTGCTTTTGCAATTAACTTCTGCCTTTCCTCAAACGGCACTTTTCTCCACACTGAAAACGCTTTATCTGCTTTAATAAGCTTGCTTTCAATTAATTGTTCCATAATATAAATCTGTTTTAAATTCAGCTAATGAATTTATGAGCGCTTTTGTTTTAAAAGCACGGTGAAATTAGCAAATTCCATTCCTTAAGGGTTAATAAAATAATGATTTTCTCTATCGGAAGAATATAACTTTATCTTAAATCATTAGCCATTCATTTACAAGACATGCTGCCAGTCTTGCTGTTCGGTCCTGGATATCAAAAGAAGGATTAACTTCCGCCACATCCATTGCAACCAATTTTTTATTTTTTAAGATATGCCTGTAAAAATGCATAAACGTATGATCCGCAAAGATTCCATTGTACGCTGCAGCCGAAACTCCGGGAGCGACTGATGCATTAAAGACGTCCATACAAATCGTAAGATAGGCATAATCTACAGTGCCCAATAATTCATCAATACGCTGATAGATGGATGGAAGATTTTCAAAAAACAATTCATCCGCCAGAATATACTTCATTCCGTGCTGATGAGCGGTATCAAAAAGCTTCAACGTATTGGAATTTCTTTGAATCCCAATATGCAAAGAGTTGATAGGACCTTCCTGGGCAATCTGCCAGAATCCGGTACCAGAGCTCGCCCCTACTCCTTTTTCCGGCTGTCTGTTATCAAAATGGGCATCAAGATTAATAATCCCTATTTTCTGCTCCGGAAAAGCGGTTTTAATTCCTAAATAATGGGCATATGTAACTTCATGGCCTCCACCCAACACAAGGGATTTCCCACCTTTTAAAAGTACTTTTGAAACATTTTTGGCAAGACTGTTCTGTGTATTTTCCAGATTACCATCATCACAGGTGATATTCCCAAAATCCAGCATTGAAAAGTCAGGAAGAATCACCGGAAAATTGGACATGTTTTTTCTGATCACATCAGGGGCATCCTTAGCTCCCTGACGGCCTTTGTTTCGCCTTACCCCTTCATCTACAGCAAAACCATGCAGTACAAAGTCATCTGTTGCGATATTATCGTAATTGCGTTCTTCCTTTACTCTTTGAAATATTCTGTGATGGAGAAGTTCTTCTCCGTCCAATCTGCCTTGCCAAATATTACTCATTATTCAGTCATTTGCCTATTGTATGTATTCAATTAGCTGACATGGAAATCTGCTCATTGAATGACAAAGTATGGTTAATTTTTAATTTTTATTCCCATCAATATAAACATGTTCCGCATTCATGCTTCCCTGATTATATAATACATTCTGGAAGTTATTGGTTTTGAAAGTGATAAAATCTGCTTTTTTCCCTGTTTCCAACTGTCCTCTATCTTCCAGATTAAGGGCATAAGCTGCGCGGAAAGTCATTCCTGCCAACACTTCAGCAGTAGTCAGTTTCTGGAATGTTGCTAAGATAGAAGCCTGGATAATTAAATTTCCCATTGGTGCTGATCCTGGATTCCAGTCACTTGCAATGGCTACAATGGCTCCTGCATCTAATAGTTTTCTTGCGGGTGTAAATTTTTCTCCTAACCCTAAGCTTGCTCCGGGAAGAGCTGTTGCTACGGTATCAGACTTAGCCAAAAAATCGATGTCCTCATCAATAGTTGCTTCTAAATGGTCTGCAGATGCAGCCCCCACCTCCACTGCAATTCTTGAGCTTCCTGGTGTAAACTGATCTGCATGAACGGTAATTTCAAAACCTAATGCTTTTGCTTTAAGTAAGAATTCTTTACTCTCTTCAGGCTGGAATGCAGATTTTTCGATAAAAATATCTACTCTATTTGCCAATTCCTCTTCTTTTACTTTTGGTAAAATTTCGGTAATGATATACTCAAGATATTCAGGATTGCTTCCTTCAAAGTCTCTGGGCTTTAAATGAGCCGAAAGACAGGTAGGAACCAAAGTAGCTTTCGTTTCATTCTGTGCTTTTTTAATGATTCTAAGCATCTTCAGCTCGTTTTCTACATCCAGTCCGTATCCGCTCTTGACTTCAATAGTAGTAATTCCTAAATCAACCAAAAAGTTGATTCTTTCTACTAAAGTTTGCAGCAATTCTTCTTCAGATGCATTTCTTGTATGCTGTACAGAACTCCAGATTCCACCGCCACTTTCAGCAATTTCCAAATAGGTTTTCCCTGCATTACGCATCGCAAAATCATTAGCCCTGTTTCCACCGAAACAGATATGGGTATGTGAATCTACAAAAGCAGGAAGAACAATCTGCTCTCCCTCGATGTTTTCGATATCTATGGTAGGATTTTCTGTTTTTAATGCTTCAAAATTTCCAACTTTCTGAATGATATTCTGATCTACTACAATTCCCCCGTCTACAATTATTTCAAGTTGTTCATCGGAAACTTTTCCTCTTAATGGTAAGTTAGCAAGCGTTACCACCTGCTTAAATGGTCCTATTAATTTCATTAGTTTAAAGTTAATGCTATGTTCAGATTGAGGCCGATTCATTTATTATCAATACTTGCCTTCTAAACAATCAAAATTTCAATAATTTTTATCAATAATTTCTCCTCTCAAAAATACTTAAAATATCCCAATTATTTAAATCTTAGCTGTTCTCATTTTTAACCTTAGCCTAAACCAGGTGTCAATCTTAACCTTTTCTCAATCTGCCCTTCAACCTTAGTCTAAATTTGCTATCTTTGAGGTAAATGAAATGAATTAATGCCAGATTTTTTACATCCAGATAAGGAAAACTACTCACGCGAGGAGCTGATGCAGGAAGAACAGATCCGTCCCCAGAGCTTTAAAGATTTTGCGGGGCAGAGAAAAACGCTGGAGAACCTTGAAGTTTTTGTTACCGCTGCAAAAAGACGTGGCGGAGCATTAGATCATGTTTTATTGCATGGTCCGCCGGGACTTGGTAAAACCACTTTAGCCAATATTATTGCCAATGAACTTGGAGTAAACTGTAAGATTACTTCAGGGCCTGTATTGGATAAGCCTGGAAGTTTAGCCGGTTTATTGACCAATCTGGAAGAAAATGATGTTCTTTTCATTGATGAAATTCACCGTCTTTCTCCTGTTGTAGAGGAATATCTGTATTCTGCAATGGAAGATTATAAGATTGACATCATGTTGGAAACAGGTCCTAATGCCAGAAGTGTGCAGATCGGGCTGAATCCTTTTACTTTAGTAGGAGCCACAACAAGAAGTGGAATGCTTACCAAACCTATGCTTGCCCGATTCGGGATTCAAAGCAGGCTGGAATATTATTCTATTGAACTTTTGTCAACTATTATTCAGAGAAGTGCAAGAGTTTTGGGAGTCGTTATTTACGAAGATGCAGCGATAGAAATTGCAAGAAGAAGCCGTGGAACACCAAGGATTGCCAATGCATTATTGAGAAGGGTACGTGATTTCGCGGAGATCAAAGGGAATGGTGAAATTGAGATCAATATTACAAAATATGCGCTGAACTCCCTGAATGTGGATGAATTTGGATTGGATGAAATGGATAATAAGATCATGCGTGTAATGATTGAAAACTTCAAAGGAAAACCGGTTGGTATTTCTGCTTTGGCCACCTCTATTGCTGAAAATCCTGAAACACTGGAAGAAGTTTATGAGCCATTTTTGATCCAGGAAGGATTTATCATCAGAACTCCGAGAGGAAGAGAAGTTACTGACAAAGCTTACAAACATTTAAATATTACAAGACCTAAAAATCCGGGAGAGTTATTTTAAGTTCAAAGTTTTGAGTTTAAAATTCAAGGTTTAAGGTTAATGAGAGTTTAGTTTATGTTTATACCAAAATTATACAGAAGTGAAGATTACCATTTGATGAGAGAGATCATCAAAGAAAATTCTTTTGCTTTACTGATTTCTTCTGTTGACAAAATCCGGGCAACCCATGCTATGATGATGTTGAATGAAGATAATCCGGAAAATGCTTATATTGAAACTCATATTTCGAGAGCTAATCCACAGGCGAAAACCTTAAAAAACGGGGATGAAATTTTGTGTGATTTTTTAGGAGCTCACACCTATATTTCCAGTAGCTGGTACGATCATATTAATGTTTCCACCTGGAATTATGAGGCAGTACAGATTTACGGGAAAATTGAACTGATGAATGATGACGAGCTTTACGCTCATTTGGACAAATTAACGTCCAAATATGAAAAATTTCAGCAATGTCCGATGATGGTGAAGGATATGGGAAAAGAGTTTGTGGAAAAGGAAATGAAGGGTGCTTTTGGTATTAAAATAATTCCTGACGAAATATTTATCAAACAAAAACTTTCTCAGAACAGAAAAGAGGCTGATTATGATAATATTATCACTCATCTTGAGGGTTCTGATGACAACGCAAAAAGGATTGCGGAGAAAATGAAAGCAATAAAAAAATAATCAAAATATACATATGAAGTTATATCCAATACAATGTGGAAAATTTAAACTGGACGGCGGTGCTATGTTCGGAGTCGTCCCGAAGAGTCTGTGGGAAAAGACAAACCCGGCAGACGAAAAAAACTTAATCGAACTGGGAACACGTTCCCTGCTTATTGAAGACGGAAAAAAACTAATCCTGGTAGACTGCGGTCTTGGAAATAAACAGGATGATAAATTTTTCGGACATTATTCTCTTTTTGGAGATGATACTCTTGATAAAAATCTAAAGAAATACGGTTTTATAAAGGAAGATATTACAGATGTATTCCTTACCCACCTTCACTTCGACCACTGTGGTGGTGCAATAGAGTGGAATGATGACAGAACCGGATACAGACCGGCTTTTAAAAATGCCAACTTCTGGACTAATGAAAATCACTGGCAGTGGGCAACAGAACCTAATGCAAGAGAAAAAGCAAGCTTCCTGAAGGAAAATATTATGCCGATGCAGGAAAGCGGCCAGCTTAATTTTTTGCCGCTTCCTACTACCGGAAATTACGGTTTTGCTCCGGATCTGAAGATGGATGTCATCTTTGTAGACGGACATACGGAAAAGCAGATGCTTCCTGTAATTCAGTATCAGGAAAAAACTGTTGTTTTTGCGGCAGATCTTATTCCAACAGCAGGACATATCAACCAGGTATATGTAATGGGCTATGATACCAGACCTCTTTTAACATTGGAAGAGAAAGGTAAATTCCTAAAGCAGTGTGTAGATAACGAATATTTATTGTTCTTTGAACATGATGCTCATAATGAGCTTGCAAGTCTTAAAATGACCGACAAGGGAGTAAGACTTGATGAGACTTTCACCTTTAATGATGTTTTTGGATATTAATTTTAAATCATGGAAGAACTACATTCAGAAACACAACAGGCGGAACCGGAACCAGCACCCAAGATCATAGGTTTAACAGGCGGAATCGGTTCTGGAAAAACTACAGTAGCGCGTTTTATAGAGGAATTCGGCTTTCCGGTTTATTATTCCGATGACAGGGCAAAAGCAATTGTCAATGAGAGTGAAGATCTGAAAATAAAGATCAAGGAACTTCTTGGTGAAGAATCTTATGATGAGCAAGGATTATATGACAGAAAATTTGTTGCCGGTAAAGTTTTTAATAATAATGATCTGCTCCAACAATTGAATGAAATCATACACCCGGCTGTACGAATTGATTTTGAAAACTGGGTAAAGAAGCAAAGTAAATATTTGGTCTTCAAAGAAACTGCATTATTGTTTGAACTAAAACTGAACAGGCAATGTTATAAATCTCTTTTGGTAACGGCTGAGGATAATATCAGAGCTAAAAGAGTAATGGACAGAGATAACAAAACCTACCGTGAGGTAGAGGCTGTCATGGAAAAGCAGATGCCTGAAAGGGATAAAATTAAAATGGCAGATTGTATTATCTACAACAATACCAATCTGGAAGAATTAAAAGAACAGACTGAAAAAGTAATTTTCAGTATTGAATAAATAAGAACTCGTTAGGAACTTTTCTAACGAGTTTTTTTATGCAAAAAAAAATTCTTAGGAATTATTTCCATTAAGGTGTTTTTATAAAAAATAAGCCCCCATTTCTGGAGGCTTATTCTATTTGAAATTTAGTTTATTTATTCTTTGATAAATTTCTTCTGAACAGTTTTACCGTTATCATCGATATCAATTACATAAACACCGTTAATCAATCTGCTTACGTTGATTTGGTTATTTAGTAAGATACCATCTCCGATTACCTGTCCGGCAGCATTGTAGATCTTATATTTAGCTCTCTTGCTGATATTTTTCACAAACAATATTGAGCTTACCGGGTTAGGATAAATCATAATACCTGTCTGATCAATTGGGTTAGCAACAATCGGTTTAGAAATTCTTACTGTATAATCCTCTACTTCTCCGTCTTTGAAGCTTGTACAGTTTACAGGAATACCATCTCTTGACATTGCTACTCTCATTACAACATATTTGTAATCTGTCATACTTACAAACGCATCTGCCGGTACATTGAATTTACCTGAGATAGGGCTGTCTGTATTTGGTGGAGAGCTTAACACTCTTTCATTGATATCGAATTCACCATTTCTGTTGAAGTCGATCCAAACCGCGATTCCTTCGTTATAAGTATTTCCAGTCCATTTTTTCTCAATGATGATCTCATTGTCTGTTGAACCCTGGATCATTTCGATGAATGTTTTAGGAACTCCTGTATAATCTGTATACGTTGATGCTCCTGATTCATTCTCCATTGTTTTCTTACCGGTAGGCTTCACCGTAACTTTAGAAATATGCTCACCTACAGAACTTCCTGAATGCATCTGACAGTAAATTACTGTAGGAGTTGTGAAGTAATATGGAGGAGTATAATTTCCTGGGGTACCGTTACAGATATTGACAACCTGCATTTCATATTTTGTTAATTCTGTAAGACCTGTTAATACAAGGTTGTTAACTAATGATGGTACTTCTGTCCAGCTTGGAATACCTACTTTTCTATATCTAAGAACATATGTTGCTCCCGGGAAAGGATCCCACTGGATTGCTGCCGATGTAGGAAGCAATTGAGTGATTGTTAATCCCGGAGGCGGAATTTCACAGATTCTTTCTGTTGTAAATACTTTAGGGTTAGAATATGGATTCAGAGTTGTTTCACCGTTACACATATTAGCAATCTGTACTTCGTAAGTAGTGAATGGCTCTAATGGAGTTACACTTCCTAAAACATAAGTATTTGCAGGAGCAGCCGGTAAACTGATAATATTCCATGTAGTAGTACCTACTTTTCTCCATCTCATTGTATACGTAGAGCTTGCTGCAAGCGGAGCCCATGTAATCAATGCTGTTGTTGGAGTAATGTTAGTTACCGTCACATTCGGAGGAGTAGGATCACATCTTGTTGTGAACGTCTTGATTGGAGTAGCTGTACCAACAACATCTCCACAAATTGCTGCAACTTCAACTTCGTAAGTAGTAGCAGGAGTTAATCCACTAATTAATAATGGAAGGTTTCCTAATTGTGTGGAAGCATATACTGATGTCCATGCTGTTGTTCCCTGAGCTCTGTATCTTACTACATAACTTACTCCTGCTCCTGTAACTGTAACAGTAGCTGTTGTATGAGTAGTAGTAAATGTAGGTGAGTTTGGAGTTGCATTGCTACAAGGTCTGATTCTTACTCTGTAGTCTTCCACCTCTCCATCTACAGCATTCTGACACATTACAGGAGCACTTGTACGTTTTAGTACAACTCTCATTGTAGTAGTCAATGGACCTGTATAAGATGTTGAAGGAACGGTAAACGTAGCAGTAACAGGAGTAGTTGTATTAGCCGGAGAAATTAAAATTCTCTCAGCATCTGTAAACAGTCCGTCTCTGTCAAAATCAATCCATGCTGTTACAGCATCGTTTCCTGTTGCTCCAGTCCAACCTTTAGCTACAGAGATTTTATTATTTTGAGAGTTAACATCTAAAGTAATAAGAGTCTCAGGTGTTGTGTAGCTTGTATAATTAGTCTGCACTGAAGTATTGTTCATTGGAGGAACCCCAAGGTTCGAAGAGGTAACTGTTACATTCGAAATATGGTCATTCGTTCCGGTACCTGTCATCTGACAGTAAGACAACGGTGGAGTTGTAAACGTAACTGATGATGAGTAAGCTCCTGTAGAACCTCCACATGTTGTAGAAACCTGAACTTCATAATTCGTCTGCTCAGTAAGACCAGTAATTCCATAGAAGTTTTGACCTGCTGGCACAGTAGCCGTCTGCCAAACACCTCCAGGAGTAGTTCTCCATCTGATATTATAAGTAGCTCCTACAGTTGCAACCCATGATACTGTTGCAGTAGTTGCTCCAATATTGTTTACTGTAATATTCGTTGGAGGAGCTGTTGAACATGGTTGAGAATCTACAAATTTCACTGCATAATCTTCTACTTCTCCCTGACTAAATGTTCCACAAGGCGTAGCGTTATCAAAATATCTCATTACGACACGCATACGGGTAGGAAGATTTCCTGTATATACACTTCCACTCGCTACTGTAGGTACAGCAAAAGTTGCCGTTACCGGAGTAGTAGTATTATAAGTTGTATTGAGAATTCTCTCACTTGTTTCAAATGTTCCGTTTCTGTTAAAGTCAACCCAAGCTGAAACTCCATAAGATGTAGGAGAACCCGGCCAGTATTTATTTACAGAAATTTTATTATTTGCAGAACCTCTTTCAAAAATAATAACTCTTGTAGGGTCTGGTGTATAATCTTTATAGTTATCTGATCCTGAATTACTCACCATAATAGGAGTATTCGTAGGAGTAACAGTTACATTGTTAATATATCCACTAGTAGCAGTGTTACTTGTAGGACCTGCTGTACAATAAGTAAGTGCTGGAGTAGTAAAGTTTACACTCGGAGAGAATGCACCTGTAGTACCTCCACAGATAGTAGCTACCTGAACTTCATATGCTGTTTGTTCTAACAGGCCTGTAAGCATCTGGTTACTCACCAAAGGTGTATTTACAGGAATCTGCTGCCATGCACCAGAAGGAGAAACTCTGTATCTTACGATATAAGTAGCACCTATAGTTGATGTCCAAGTAACGTTAGCTGAAGAAGGCGTTACATTGTTTACCTGAATGTCAGAAGGTGGAGCTGTAGTACATGCTGATAAATCGATAAGTTTAACGGCATAATCTTCAGTCTCACCATAAGAATATGTTCCACAAGCATTAATAGGACTATACTCATTCATTACAACACGCATTCTGGTAGTAAGGTTTCCGGTATATGCACCCCCTGCTGCATTTGGTATATTGAATGTGGCTGTAACCGGCGTTGTTGTATTACTTGGAGAAGTCAATACTCTTTCAGATGCTTCAAAAACACCATTACGGTTAAAGTCAATCCAAACTCCTGTTAAGAAGCTATATTGATAACCCGGCCATGTTTTTGCTACAGAAACAGTAGCAGTACCACCTCTTACCAAAGTAACTAATCTTGTAGGATCTGTACTGTAATCTGTATAACCACTTTGATTAGAATTACTTGTCATTGAAGGAGCTCCTTGCGCATTAACTGAAACCTGGCTTATATACCCATCAATAAAAGTACTTGTAGCAGCTGAATTACAATAACTAAGTGCCGGAGTTGTAAAGTTTACGCTGGAAGAAAATGCTCCCTGAGTCCCCCCACATATAGTAGCTACCTGAACTTCATACTGGGTTTGTTCTGTTAATCCGGTAATGATCTGATTTCCTACCATAGGTGTTGTTACGTTAATTGTCACCCAAGGTCCTCCTGCTACAGGTCTGTATCGTACAACGTATGTAGCACCTGCGGAAAGGTACCAGCCTACATTAGCTGTAGCTGTTGTGAGGTTTGAAACTGTAATATTGGTAGGAGGAGCTGTTGAACAAGCTGGCAGCGGATGGCTTTCCAACTGTATTCTAGGAATATCTGCAAGCCTGTCTTTTGCTGCAGGAGGTGCTGCAGGATCTGGGTTTGTAGAATCTTCATAATAGATCATCCCTCTGTTTGCTCCTGCATTATAAGATCCCCAAGCTGTACCTGGCGAAGACGAATAACCTGGAGTTTTTTCATTTACAGCAATCACAAGATTGTCTGTTCCGTTCCACAAAAACGGAGTAGCCAGTTGAAGAGTTACCCAGTTCCCATTTGTTAAGTTAGGTAAAGTTCCGGCGAAAACCTGGGTCAAAGAATTTAATGGAACCCAGCTTGTAGTGGTTGCAAAGTTATTCTGGGTTGTGTTTCCCATATATACCACCCAGTCCTTATATACATCCTGAGATGTGGAAACTGTGGTGGAATAAAACTTTACAGCCGTGATATAGTTCGACGTACCTATGGCAGTCGTAAGCTCCGCAGCAGTATAAATCTGCTGGGAATAACTATACCCATAATAGGAACGTATGGGGAGATACACTGAGGTACCCGTTCCTGTCCCGATCTGTCCTGCCTGAGCCGAGACTTTGGATACAAAGCCTGTACAAATCAAACAGAGAAACAGAATTAAAGAGGTAAAGAATTTCTTCATAATGTTTTCATTATAATATTAATCATACAAATCTAATCATTTTTTGTTATTAATTTATAGGTGCATTTAGGTTTTTTTTGTAAAAACATAATAATATATCCACTTATGCTTTAAATAAAGAAATCCCCGGGACAGCCCGGGGATTTACTAATATTTAAAGGTTATCTTTATTTTTTGATGAATTTAGATTTGAATTGCTCAATTCCTTTATCATCTATTGTAATTACATAACCACCTTTAACTAAAGCTGAAACATTCACTTTTCCATTATTGATATTTCCTCTATCTACTAATTGTCCAGCAGCACTATAGATTTTATAAGTAGCTTTATCTGAAACTTTAGTAACATTTAGAACATCACTTACCGGGTTTGGATAAATCTGAATACCATTATTTTTAACAGCAGTTTCAGAAGTAGCAAGGGTACCAGTAATAACTACGTTGTAATCTTCAACTTCACCGTAATCAAAATTATTTCCACATAGATAATCTGCCGGTAATGATAAGCCTGCATTTGTATTCCCTACATAAAATACTACGACTCTCATTCTTAATGGCTGCCCTTCTACTGCATCATTTGGAATTGTAACATTCCCTGTTACTACAGTTGGTGACGGAGTAAGCGCTACAGGATAATTCAATACTCTTTCCGTTTCGCTGAAAACACCATCCTTATTAAAATCAATAAATGCTGCTACTGTATCATAATCAGCAACATCTGGGTTACTGGCAGTGACAGACATAGGATAAACATTCCCTTTTGTTAAGTTAATCTGAAGTGCAGTGTTTGTTGTATAGTTTGTATAGGTACTACTTGCTGAAGTATTATTTATATTCGCAAGTGTTACATTGGAAATATACTCATAGTTAGCATCACTTGTAGAAGCGGTACAATAAGCAAGTTGTGGTGTAGTGAAGTTTACAGAAGCAGAATATGTTCCTACTGCAGTACCGCAAACCAAAGCTACCTGAACTTCATATTGTGTACCATCTATTAGATTACCTAAGTTGATTGATGGCACTGTGGTATCAGCTTCAGTCCAAACAGTTGCACCTACCTTTCTATAACGTACTTTATAAGTTGCCCCAGTATAAGACATCCATGATACGCTTGCAGAAGACACCGTGATATTGCTCACCACTACGTTCGTTGGAGCAGCACTGCTACATGCAGATAGAGGTGCAATACTAACAGGTCCTACCGCATAGAAAATATTACCTATTGAAGAAATTCTTACTTTAATGGTCTGACCGTTCAATGAAGAAGGGAAGGTAAAGTTTTCTGAACCGTCATTAGGTGTTGATGCTGATAATACTGTCCAGGTTGTTCCGTTATCTGTAGTATAATCAATCTTTACATTGGCAACATTATAAGGAGCAGCATTTGTATTTGCAACAATCCATTGAACCGGAGTTGGAGTATTCACATCAGCATATTGGTTAGCTACTCTGAAAGGTCCGTTATTTCCTACAACAACTGTCTGAACTTTAAAAGCAGACTGCTGTTGAGCCACATTAGAATTATTATCTCTGACAGTTAATGCAAAGTTTGTTGTTCTTGGTACAGTTGATACCGCCTCCCATGTATTATTTGCATTATTTAATACTCCATTCATTACAGATGTAAATTTCGGGAAGTATCTTACTGGATTCGTACTTGGAACAGCAGATCTGAATGAAGCTCCAGACATTGTATTTCCTAAGTTAAACTTATTAATAGAAACTGATGCATTATCAACTTCTTCCCAAGAATAAGTCATTGGATCATTTTCAGGATCCGTAGCAGCACCTGTTAAAACAAAAGCAGTCCCTTTAGGTATAGTATATGTTGGAAGATCCGTAATTACCGGAGGGTTGTTGGTAATTGTAGTTTCTACATCACAAGTTTTTGCAATTAAATTCGCTTGTACCTGACCGATACTTGCTTTATGGAAATAAGGATCAGAATTAGCCTGAACATCTGTATTAGGACCAGTAATACCGGCATATCCCATAATGGTAGTTCCTGAACCAGGTTCCATATTTACACCACTTCCTTCAATATTATGAGAGAAAGTATGGTTAGCTCCTAACTGGTGCCCCATCTCATGAGCAACATAATCAATATCAAAGCTATCACCTGATGGAATTCCATTTGCCGGGGAAGTAAATCCTGAACCTTTTCCTTTAGGAACTGTAGTGGTAGGATTGATACATACACATCCGATACATCCGGCATTTCCTCCACCACCTGATTTACCGAATAAGTGTCCGATATCATAGTTGACATCTCCTACATTGGCTGTCAAAGCAGCCTGTAGTTGTCCGTTCCATGCACCTCCTGCTCCTGTAGCAGCAGCAGAATATGGATCTGTAGCCGGGTCAATATAAATTACACCTGGAAAGTTCTGCAAATTCAAATGCAATGCAAAATCTTTCTCAAAAACTCCGTTTACTCTGGTTAAAGTATTATTGATTGCAACAAGTGCCGGAGCTCTTTTCTGATCATCCGTAGCTGTAGCAGGCACACCAGCAAGTCCCATAAAGTATTGCGTATACTCACCGGTAACAGACATGGCCAGTCTCATTGTTCTGTATTTCTTATCAGAACTTTTGTTGAAAGTTGTAGCCTGGTTCGAGAATGATTGCCCATTTTTTAATAAAGCATCTATTTCCTTTTTAGCAACAGGAGATTCTTCTGTAGAACATAAGAACCCACTTTGATCCTTTTTAGTTTTAGGATGAACAGCATACACTGTTTTATCTGCAGAAGCAGGATCAATAAACTCATAGCTATCTCCATGGATGATCATCGACTGAAAATCATTAGGAGCAATACTGAATCTTAAATACTTGGTAGGGTCTTCTACACTTGTTCCAACATAAGATCCTAATTCATACTTGTCTGCCAGTTCCTTTACAACTACTGGAAAACTGTATACATTAAATCTTTCAATCTTCCCGCTCATAGTGGGAAGAGAAATTACTACAGGAGTGGCATTTGTACCCATTTCCTGTGCATTCTTCAGCTGAGATCTCAGTAAGTTCAGGTCTAATTTATAGTACCCGTTACCTCTTACATTGGATTGATCTACTCTAAATCCTGTACTTCTTTTGTTATCGTCTCCTTTTTTAAAGGAAGTTGGCGTCCATTGACCGAACACGGCTCCTCCTATAAAAGTAAACATTAAAGCAGTAAATACTCTTTTCATAAATTAAAACACAATTATAATTTCCGCCAAATATAGCTATTTTATAAATCTTATGGATAAAATAAGTTAATATTTTTCAACATAATACATTCATCATCCATATCTATTAAAAAAAATACAAACTTTAGACTCAACTAAAGTTTGTATTTTATATATTTTAAATGCTAAGAAATACTATTTCTAAAACTTATAGGCAATATTCCATGCAAATCCCATATTAAATTTTGAAGAGCTTCTTCCGAAGCCCGGAACAATCATTGGAGAAATATCATCCTGCTTGGAAGTATACACCATATATCTTGGCTGAAGATTCACATCGATATAGAAATTGGAATTAAACAATTGCACCCTGCCCCCTAGTGTTCCTTCCAACCAAAAAGATGACTGTGATGAAGAAGGAAAGGCTTCAGAAGAATTGCTTCCTCCAAATCCACGAACAGGAATTGCCATATATTCCTGATTATAAAATGATCCTGCTACTTTTCCTCCGGCATAAAATCCGTTGAATTCATTCTCTGCATCTTTTGCCAGCATATAGAATGCGCCCAACTTCACGAAAGGACCGCTTGCTTTTGCATCATAACCATTCTTCTGGTACACATTCTTTTCAAAACCTGCTTCAGCAATAGCATGGAGATTTCCTTTTATCTTTGACGAAATAAATCCCTGGTACAGTTTTCTGTCAGAAAAGAATCCGGCTCCGGTATTCAATACATCAAGGCCAACCATAAAATTGGGTTCATATTTCTCCTGAACCTTCTTTTCTTCTTCCTTTTTTTTGTCCTGTGCCCAGCTTATTACTCCAAATAAACTAAAAAGAAAGGTAAAGATTAGTCTTGTCTTCATTCTCTATTTGATTTTGCCCGATTTCCACCTTTTGAACAGGATTCGGTGTTACTAATTCTGAACTTAAATTCTCGTAAGATTTTTTGATTCCACATCCGGGAGAGACATACGTTGACTTTGTACTGTAATTAATCCTTACTTTAGATTCTGCCCCCTTAGATGTAAGTTTAAAATAAACGTCCGTATAAGGTGAGTTGTCTACCCGTAGAGGAATTAATCTGGAATCAATTTTTGCAACTTTCCCCAGATCTACTTTTCCGGCTCCGTAATCTACCGCTACATAGAGTGTATCAAGTGTTGTCTCTTTTCCGGTAGAAAGTGATCTGAAAGCTACCTTCATTCTGGGAGTTCCTTCTCCGCTTTCACAAATATCATCATCTCCCCCGCAGGAAAAAAGCATCCCTAAAAAGCAGATCGCTATGAGAAATTTAAAGTATTTCATATTAAGATTTGAAATTCAAATTTAAATAAATTATTTTTTAATCAACAGCGCGATGTTCTCAACATGGTGTGTTTGCGGGAACATATCTACCGGTAAAATCTTCACTAAAGTATAATGCTCTTTCATCAAAGCAAGGTCTCTTGCCTGTGTTGCTGAGTTACAACTTACATAAACTACTTTTTCAGGTGAAAGCTTTAAGATCTGTTCTACAACCTTCTGGTGCATTCCGTCTCTTGGTGGGTCTGTAATCAAAACATCTGCTTTTGGATGATTTTCTAAAAACTCGTCATTAAAGACATTTTTCATATCTCCACAATAGAAAGTTGTATTCGTTAAACCATTCAATTCAGCATGTTCTATAGCTGCGTCTATGGCTTCCTGCACAGATTCTATTCCGATTACCTGCTTTGCATTTCTCGCTACATACTGTGCAATTGTTCCTGTTCCCGTATAAAGGTCATACACTACTTCATCCCCTTTCAGATCAGCAAATTCTAATGTTTTTCTATATAACTCTAACGCTTGTTTGTAGTTGGTCTGGAAGAATGATTTTGGTCCGATTTTAAATTTCAATCCATCCATTTCTTCCATCAGGTAACCTTCTCCAAAATATACGTTGATATTTAAATCATAGATAGAATCATTCTGCTTAGGATTAATAGCATATACCAATGTCTTAATCTGAGGGAATTTTTCTAATAAGAATTCAAAAAGTTTTTCTCTGTTTTCTTTTTCTTCTCTGTAAAGCTGGAAAAGAACCATCCATTCTCCTCTGGAGTTTTGTCTCATCATTAAGGTTCTTAAAAAACCTTCCTGGTTTCTTACATCAAAGAAATCCAAGCCGTTATTTACTCCATATTCTTTTACAGCGAGTCTGATTGCATTGGAAGGATCTTCCTGAAGGAAACATTCTTTCAAATCAAGAATTTTGCTCCACATTCCAGGAATATGAAATCCTAGAGCATCCTTACTTCCGAAGTTCTCTTCTGAGCTGATTTCATATTGAGTAAGCCATCTCGCATTGGAGAAAGAAAACTCCATTTTATTTCTATAAAAATACTGTTCTTCAGCGCCCAGAATTGGCATCGTCTCAAAGTCATCAATTCCGCCGATTCTTTTAATATTATTATATACTTCTTCCTGTTTAAAATCAAGCTGTTTTTCATAGCTCATGTTCTGCCACTTGCAACCTCCACAAGTTCCGAAATGAATACATTTAGGATCAACTCTGTAAGGTGATTTTTCAAGTACTTCAACTGCTTCCCCTTCATAATATTTTGACTTTGCCTTTTTCACTCTTACATTGACAATATCACCGGGAATGGCGCCTGTTACCATCACAGCTTTTCCTTCTTCTGTCTTTCCTATTGCAACGCCTTTTGCTCCGGCAGTCAATAGCTTTATATTTTCAAGAATCAGATCTCTTTTTTTCTTCCTACTCATTCTAAAATTTTCTATTTTCCTAATTGAAACTATACGTTTCAGTTTGCAAAAATACAATAAAAAAAACCTTATCCGAAGATAAGGTTTCTATACTGTGTTAAAGTTTATTATTTTGTTGGAGCCGGCTGTGGATTTGCTGGCTGTTGAGCTGCAGAAGGATCAAGCTGTAATTGTGGCTGCATCTGCATATTTGGTTCTGCCTTTGGAGCTGAAAGACCAGTCTGCTTATCCAGAATAGTTACCAATTCCTGCTCACCAAGATTTACAAATGATCTGCTGGCAATTTTACCATCTTTATCAATGATCACAAAGCAAGGTAATTTGAATCCGTATACCCCATATTTCTTGGCAATATCAGAATTCAGCCCTCCTTCTCCATACACATTTACTCCCTGAACTCCTTTTAAAAGAGAATTACTGGTTTTAATAAACTGATCTTTTGTATCGTCTACGTTTACGAATACAAAATTCATTTTAGATTTATAGAAGTTTACCACTTCTTTTAATACAGGTACCGTAGCTTCACTGATATAAGGGTTCCATGAAGCATAGAAAAATAACATATAAGGTTTTCCTTTGTTTTCAGAAAGTTTATAAGCTTTTCCATCTTGTTTTGCTAAAGCTGCGTCCGGAGCGGCATCTCCTATTTTAAGTCCTGTAATAGCCACCTGCATTTTTAACAGGTCACTTTTAATGGTAGCATCTTTAATATCTGAATCAATGATCTTTTTGATTTTGTCAATGTTTGCAGCCGGAGTTGTAGGATGAATATCCGCCTGAGCCATTACAAATGCCAAAAGGTAGTCTTTTGCAGTCTGAGATAAATCTTTCTTCGTTTTTAGGTACTGAGCAAACATCTCAGAAGTTGTAATTCCTGTTTTTCCTTTGCTGTTTGCTTCTGCATACTTCTGGAAATCAGGCGTCATTTTTACAAGAAGATATTGTCTGTAAAGAGGGATTGTTTTCACCATCACATCTTTATCTGTTTCCAGCTGAGTTTCGTAATCCTTTAATGCTTTAGAAGCTTTGTAAGATGGATTTCCGGACATTGGCCCGTGAGACATTTCGTAGTTGGCAAGCAAATTAAGAATGGTAACTTTTACGTCATTTTTCTTCCAATCCAAAAGTGCTTTACTAGGATTGTTTTTCTTAGCAAGATCATCTACATTTTTATTAATATCCGCTTCAATTTTATGCATCCCTTTCAAGAATGCAGCTTCATCTCCACCCATCAAAGCACCTATATTAACTTTAGTACCGTACTCAGCTAAGAACTTTTGACTTGCTGTAAGAAAATCATTATTCTTCTTGGCATCTCCGGTAACCACAAATTCATTTGGGAAAGTAGCTCCGTTTCCTGAAATATTCACTTTTTGTCCTCCTTCAAGATAGATAAGGCTTTGTCTGCCCGCATAGTTGATGACGTACATACCGTCCTTAGGAGCATCAAAACTTCCTGAAAAGTTTCCGTCTTTATCTAAACCAATATTAATCAAAGGCAGGGTTCCTACTCCTGAAGCTTCCACAAATTCGATTCTTTCTAGCGGTGAGCTTCCAGTAATTTTTCCTTTTACTTCTACTTTTTTTGAACAAGACATCACAAAAGCTGTGATGATAAACAATAAAAGATATTTTTTCATTTCAATTTTTAATATTACACAAAAATACGCTTTTTAGGGCTTGCTAATTCACACTAATTATTTTTTTTGAAAATTTTATTCCTGCTGTTCAAAAGGGACATTTCTGGTTATTTTATCCATCTCTTTTGGAATAGCAAACTGTATTTGAAAGTTAAAAAAAAAGATTCAAATACCCTCCAAATATATACTTATTAAATAAAGAATGACTAAAATCCATCAATAAGTTAACAAACTTTAACAGGGTAATGCCATTCATAAAAAAATCGCCTCCAAAAATGAAGGCGATTTTTATGTATTTGAATCAATTCTATCCTTGATCTACAAGAGCAGCCATGTATTCTCTGTTCATTCTTGCGATGTTTTCAAGAGAAATACCTTTAGGACATTCTACTTCACATGCGCCGGTGTTTGAACAGTTACCGAATCCTTCTTCGTCCATAGCTTTCACCATGTTCAGAACTCTTCTCTTAGCTTCTACTCTACCTTGAGGAAGTAATGCATACTGAGAAACTTTCGCTCCTACAAACAGCATAGCAGATCCGTTTTTACATGTCGCCACACAAGCTCCACATCCAATACAAGCAGCGGCATCCATTGCTCTGTCTGCATCTTCTTTCGGAACCGGAATTGCGTTAGCATCCAATGTATTTCCAGAAGTATTCACAGAAATGAAACCTCCTGCTGCCATTACTCTGTCAAATGCGCTTCTGTCTACCATCAAGTCTTTGATAACAGGGAAAGCGGCACTTCTCCAAGGTTCAATAACGATAGTCTCTCCATCTTTGAACATTCTCATGTGAAGCTGGCAGGTAGTGATACCTGTATCCGGCCCGTGAGCTCTACCATTGATGTAAAGGGAACACATACCACAGATTCCTTCACGACAGTCGTGGTCAAAAGCGATAGGTTCTTTTCCTTCGTTAATTAAATTTTCGTTCAGGATATCCAGCATCTCCAAAAATGAAGAATCTGTAGATACATCTGATATTTTGTAGGTCTCAAACTGACCTTTAGTTTTACTATTTTTTTGTCTCCAAATTTTCAGCGTAAGATGTAAGCCTTTTTTTGCACTCATAATGTTATATTTTAGGTTGGAGATTATTTATAACTTCTAGTTTTAACCTCGATGTTGTCATATATCAGCTCTTCTTTATGCAACACTTCAGCGTTGATATCGTTACCCTGATATTCCCAAGCTCCGACGTATTTGTAGTTTACGTCATCTCTTTCCGCTTCTCCGTCCGGAGTTGAATGGTCTTCACGGAAATGTCCACCACAAGATTCGTTTCTGTGCAGTGCATCGATAGCCATTAATTGTCCAAGTTCAAGGAAGTCTGCTACTCTGAATGCTTTTTCAAGCTCAGTGTTCATCCCTTCTCCTTCTCCCGGTACTTTTACATTTTTCCAGAAATCGTTTCTTACTTCTTCAATTTCCTTAATTGCTTCTCTCAGTCCTTCTGGAGTTCTTCCCATTCCTACTTTATTCCACATGATGTTTCCTAATTGCTTATGGAAGTGGTCTACGGAATGAGTTCCTTTATTGTTTAAGAAGAAATCAATTTTTTCTTTAATTCCTTTTTCAGCCTCGTCAAACGCTCCTGTATTGGTAGGAATAGTTCCTGTTCTGATGTCTGCAGAAAGGTAATCTGCAATCGTGTAAGGAAGTACGAAATATCCGTCAGCCAGACCCTGCATCAATGCAGAAGCACCAAGTCTGTTGGCACCGTGATCTGAGAAGTTAGCCTCACCAATTACGAAACATCCAGGGATTGTAGACTGAAGGTTATAATCAACCCATACACCACCCATTGTGTAGTGAACTGCAGGATAGATCTTCATTGGAGTTTTATAAGGATCATCAGCTGTAATTTTTTCGTACATGACGAATAAGTTACCGTATTTCTCCTCTACCCAGCTCTTACCTAAATCATAGATCTGCTGATCTGTTGGATTATGAATATGTTTTTCGATAGCGGATTCTTTACCTTTTTTCATGATCTCTGTAGAGAAATCCAGGTAAACTCCTTCCTGAGTATCATTATTTTCGATTCCGAATCCAGCGTCACATCTTTCCTTAGCGGCTCTTGAAGCAACATCTCTAGGTACAAGGTTACCGAACGCAGGGTATCTTCTTTCTAAATAGTAATCTCTATCTTCTTCTTTAATATTTTCAGGTCTTAATTTCCCTTCTCTGATTGCTACTGAATCTTCAATCTTTTTAGGAACCCAGATTCTTCCGGAGTTTCTTAATGATTCAGACATCAAAGTCAGTTTAGACTGCTGTGTTCCGTGAACAGGAATACAAGTAGGGTGAATCTGTACGTAGCAAGGGTTTGCGAAGTAAGCTCCTTTCTTGTGAATTTTCCATGCTGCAGAAACGTTTGATCCCATTGCATTGGTAGAAAGGAAATATACGTTTCCGTATCCTCCTGATGCAATTACTACCGCATGAGCAGAATGTCTCTCGATCTCACCTGTTACAAGGTTTCTTGCGATAATTCCTCTTGCTTTCCCGTCAACAATTACAAGATCAAGCATTTCATGACGGTTGTACATCTTGATTCTTCCTTTACCGATCTGACGGCTCATTGCAGAATATGCTCCTAATAATAACTGCTGTCCTGTTTGTCCTTTTGCGTAGAAAGTTCTTTTTACCTGAACTCCACCAAATGAACGGTTATCTAACTGACCGCCGTAATCTCTCCCGAAAGGCACCCCCTGGGAAACACACTGGTCAATAATATTTGCAGAAACTTCAGCTAATCTGTAAACGTTGGCCTCTCTTGCTCTATAGTCACCACCTTTAATGGTGTCATAGAATAATCTGTAAGTAGAGTCACCGTCTCCCTGGTAATTCTTAGCTGCATTAATTCCCCCCTGAGCTGCAATAGAGTGCGCTCTTCTTGGAGAATCCTGATAGCAGAATGCTTTTACATTGTATCCCTGCTCAGCTAATGTAGCTGCAGCAGAACCTCCTGCCAAACCTGTACCTACAACAATAATATCAATCTTATCTCTGTTGTTTGGTGCAACAAGGTTCATATGGTCTTTATGATTTTTCCACTTGTCTTTAAGAGGACCCGCTGGAATTCTTGAATCTAATTTACTCATACTAGTATATTGATATTATTGAGTTATAAAATGAAAAACTGCAACGATGATAAATCCTGCAGGAATAAGGATTGAATACCATTTCCCGAAAGCTTTGATCACCGGTGTATATTTTGGATGTCTTGCTCCGATAGACTGGAATGAAGACTGGAATCCGTGAGCCAGGTGTAATCCTAATAAAACAAAAGAGATTACATACAAAGCCACTCTCCAAAGATCAGCAAACTTCTCATGAAGTTCCGGCCAGAAACGTTCTGCATCCGGGGTTAATCCTTCTACATACTTGTAATTGATTTCATGCAACCAGAAATCATATAAGTGAAGCGCTAAGAAAGCTAAAATAACAGCTCCTGAAATAATCATATTTCTGGACATCCATGAGGAATTCACTGCTGCATTGTTTGCTGCATACTTTACCGGACGCGCTTTATTATTCTTGATCTCAAGCACAAATCCCATAATGAAATGGAAAATTACTGCAAAACCAAGAATAGGCTGCATTAAGAACTGCACAAAAGGATTATAGCCCATGAAGTCTGATGCAGTATTGAATGCATCCTTGTTCAGAACTGATAACAAATTGGTCGTCAAATGCAGTATAAGAAAAATCAGCAAAAATAGAGCTGATAATGCCATAGCATATTTTCTACCTATCGTAGAACTCGTTAAACCTGCCATATAAGTTTAAATTTGAATTTCTACAAAATTAAGAAAGTTTAACAATATCGAAAAGTGAGAAATCTCACAAATAGACAGTTTGTAATCTTTCTAAATAAGAATTCTATACATTATAAATACAGGAAAACACATAAATTACAACCGTTATTTCAAATCATAAATCCTATTCCTGAAAGCTACTTTTTGAACTGAATTTGAAAAGGTTTTAAGCTCAAAATCATGTATTCTCCGTGAAGAGCAGTAAGGCTTCACAACAAACTGTAAAACCTTATCTTTATTTTCCATATTTGAAATCCAGAAACAGGCCTTATCTCCGCTTTTTATTGAAATAAGATTGTTTTTGCCGAATGTATGAATCAGCACCTCTTCTTTTTGATTTTCAACGATATTACTCCCCGTTCTTACGATCAGAAATGCAATGACAGCCATCAACAATACTGAAGAGTTTCTAGCATTGAATTTTAAGACAACTGACCTTAATAAATAGACAATCACAAACAATGAAAGCACCTCTAATTCGTTCATTGGAATGTTTTCAAAAAACAACACATCAACCTCAGCAAACCAATGGATCATTTTCAACAAAATCAGGATAATAAAATCATATATCACATTCATCAATTCAAAGTCAATCCCAAAAGAAATTAGGGCAGTCATCAAAAATGAAAAAACGATGATTATTTCTGAAAAAGGAACAATAACAATATTTGCAATGATTGAAATGAGTGAAAACTGATGAAAATAATACAATACCAAAGGAAGTGTGGCTAATTGAGCTGATAAAGATATCGTAATGGTATTGAACAGGAGTTTTTTAAGATAACTATCCTGTTTTGGAAAATACTTCAGGAGAGGCTGATTCAGCCAAAAAATCCCCAAAACGGCAAGAAAACTAAGCTGAAATCCTACATCAAAAAACTGCTGTGTATCTCCAATCAAAATAAAAAAAGCAGATAAAGACAATGAATGAAGCAGGTCAGGTTTCCGCTGAAGCAATACAAAAATAAAATAAACACTCAGCATGATACAGGACCGCAGTACAGAATTTCCAAATCCAATAAAAGCAGCAAACAGCCAAATAAAAAACAAGCTTAGAATGACTGCATATTTCCTGAATTTCAAGGGAATAAAACGAATCAGCAAAAAGTAAAACATCCCGAAAATAACAACAATATGAGTTCCGGAAATAGCGAGAAAATGAACCATTCCGGATTTATTGAAATCCTGCACAGTACCTGCATCAATCTCTGTACGATCCGCCAGAATAATTCCTTTTAAAAATTCTTTGGTCTTCCCTGACATTCTGGTTTTATCAATATTTTTGATAACCCTAAATCTATATTGGTGTAACTTATCTGTTGGCGTTAAGTCATCCCGTTCTGTAGATTGAATTTCTTTTGAAACATAAGCCTGATATTCAATATGTTTTCGCTTCAGATATTTTTTATATTCAAACTGAAAATCATACTGAGGCGCTTTAGGTTGTGTTATATAAGCATCAGCCCTGTAGTAGTGAACAAAATCCAGCTCTTTACTATCCTTGGGAACATAAAAAACTGAATTAAAGTTTATATTTCCAACCTGTCCTGTTCCTTCATATTTCTTATATTTCTCAGTGGTATTTAATTTTTGAGAGATTGTAAAAATAACCGTTTCTTTTTTATTTACAAATGAAGAAGCATCTGAAAAAGTATTGTGAAAATGAAGAATAATTCCTGCTCCAAAAAACAGAAACCCCAGCAAAAAAGTTTTGATTTTATGTAAAAAATAAGAATGCAAGCATATTGCAGCCAGTAAGATCAGACAGATTACAATAACCAGATAAAATGTAGTACCTGCTAATGCCATTTTCTCCTGAAAAAGAATTCCAAGAATAAAACAGATCACCAGAATAAGTAGAGGCTGGTTGTGCAATTTCAATTAATTATCCCTGTAAAATAGATAATTAATCAATGAAGTATTATCTCATGAATAACTAAATAAGTGCTTTGCGACCTATCAAAGGTATCAACAGAACACTTGATTTTTTACTATGAAATTAAAGTTTGAAAGTATGTTATCTCTTTTTCAGAAATTTATCCGTTAAACGCTTCGTTTCTTTGATATAAAATAACGGATCTTTCCCATAATCTTCATATTTGAAATCTACCGCTTTTTTAGGAATAGCAGGTTCTATTTGCGTTCCTTCATGCCATTCGTTGAAAGATGTGATTCCAATGAAATCCGGATTTACTTTAATGGCAGCATCAAACATGTTCTCGTAATACTTTCCATTGTTTCTGCTTTTAAAGTTAGCTTCATTCCATGGGCGGATTCTGGTATCTGAATAACCAGGCCCCACACAAGGAATAAAAATCAGATGGTGATCTTTAGCATAGCTGGCCATAAAATTCCAGTTAGCAACGGTGCTTCCGTATACAAATCCTTCGCTGGCAAAATAGGTGTAGAAACCATCAAAGCCGGATGAATCAAAAAATTTCGCATCATCTTTCTCTACCCATAATCCAATGTAAAGCGCATCCAGTTCTGTATTTCTAACCGTTTTTTCTCCGTCTTTGGCTAACATTTTAGTCCACTCTTCTTTAGGAATTTTATAACTGTCGTAAACATAAAACAATGGCTTTCCGTCTTTTTTATAGAAAGCATGATGACCAGAATATGTTTTTACGAGATAAGAAAGCTGTTCTTTTAATTCTGAAGTATTTTTATAAAACGGCTCAATGTGAAATGCAATTTTTAAGTCAAACCGATCGGCAATATCAAGGTATTTGATAAGACTTTTATCCGTGAATGAATCTTTCCCCAGCCAACTCACAACTACCACTCCCACTCCGGATTCTTTGATCATTTTCATATGTTTTTCAATGATCTTTGTGTCGTTGGAACTATAGTTTCCAAGCGCAGGATAAAAATTTGCCCCAATATCATCACCACCTTTGTGATGTCCCAGATTGTTCCACTTCGGATTACTCCAGTGAGGAAGGATTTCATGGTTCCAATGCTGATAACTTCCGTCCGTTTCAGGATTTCCATACCATCCATAATAGAATATCTGAACTTTATCTCTTGAGTCGCTATGCTGAGCAGCACTTTTCGAGAAAAACAATGTAAATACCAATAATAACAGAAAACGGTTATAATAATTCATAGTTAAAAAGTAGATTAAAGTCTAAATACCTTTGATAAATTATACTTTCAATATTACCTCAGCAGCATGATCACTGGCACCTTTTCCACCAAGCTTTCCTCTCAAAAGTTCATAATCATTCAGAACCTGTGTTCTTTTTTCACCGGATATAATTTTATTGAGTTCTTCTACCAGATTTTTGGTATTCAAATCATTTTGAATAAGTTCTTTCACCACCTCTCTGTCCATGATAAGATTAACCAGAGAAATATAATTGATGTTTTTCACTAATCTTTTCGCAATGGCATAAGAAATTTTACTTCCTCGATAACAAACCACTTCAGGAATATTCAACAGTGCTGTTTCCAGGGTAGCTGTTCCGGAAGTCACAAGAGCGGCTTTGGAACACCTCAGCAGATCATAGGTTTTATTGGATACAAAATGGACGTTCTCATCCACATATTTCTGATAAAATTCTTTAGGAAGGCTCGGTGCTCCGGCAATTACAAACTGATAGTTTTTAAAATGCGGTCTTACGGAAAGCATTATTTCAAGCATCTTTTCCACTTCCTGCTCTCTGGAACCCGGCAAAAGCGCAATGATTTCTTTTTCGTTCAGCCCATTATCTGATTTGAATTTTTCAATATTGATTTCCTGCAGATCCGAAATAGCATCCAGCAAAGGATGTCCTACAAAATGGGAATGAACTCCATGTTTTCTGTAAAAATCTTCTTCAAAAGGAAGAATCACCATCATTTCATCCACATACTTTTTGATAATTTCTACACGCCCTTCCTTCCATGCCCAAAGCTGCGGCGAAATATAATAAACGACTTTGATACCCAGCTCTTTGGCAAATCTGGCAATTCTCAGATTGAAACCAGGATAATCTACTAAAATCAAAACATCAGGTCTGTTCTTTTGGATATCCTCTTTACAGAATTTAATGTTATTCAGAATGGTTCTGAGATTCATTACCACTTCCAGAAATCCCATAAAAGCAAGATCACGGTAATGTTTCACCATCGTCCCGCCCTGAGCTTTCATCAGATCACCACCCCAAAACCTGAATTCCGCATTCGGATCCTTTTGTTTTAAGGCTTTCATCAAGTTGCTTCCGTGCAAGTCACCGGAAGCTTCTCCTGCAATAATATAATACTTCATTTCTATAGTAAGGATAGAGAACAAATTAAAATAGATATAATCTTAATTCGTAAATTTGTTCAAAGATAATGATAAAAAATGTCAGAAGAATTTGAAATCCGGAATAAAGTTGCTGAAAGCGGCCTTATCAATTTTGACCTTGCCACTTTACTTCCAAAAGGAGAAAGAAAGGGTATTGACCTTAAAGATTTTCTTTTTCAGGAAATGATCCTGAAAGAAAAAGATTTTCGTGAAAAGGTAGAGGCTATAGATACAGAACTCTATAAAGACACATATATATATATTTACAATTCCGTAGATACAATTATCCCGCTTTGGGCTTATTTTGTATTGACCGCAAAACTTACGGATGCTGCAAAAAAAATAGTCTTCGGAAGCCGTGAGGATCTTGATGTTATTTTAATGCACAATGCTATCCAGACTCATGATTTTGAGGAAATGAGAGGCAAAAGAGTTCTGGTAAAAGGCTGTTCAGATAAAGATATTCCTGAAAATGCATATATAGAACTGGTAGAACAGTTAAAACCCATTGTAAAATCTCTGATGTTCGGAGAAGCATGTTCTAATGTGCCGATCATAAAGAACTAATATGAACAAATATTTATCAGCCTTATTTTTGTTTATTATTTTTCTTGGTATCTACTATTTCGGAAGTTTTTCAAAAATTCCTTTTGCAGACTGTGTAGGATTTGTGCTGGATGCAGAAAAAGGAATATGGGCAACAAATGCTACAGCAACGAGTCACTTTTTATATATTAATACCGTTATTTTTATTAAAAATCTGACAGGGATGAATGCCATTGAGGCAAGCCGGTTTTTGGTTGTTTCGTCAGGTGCTGCAACAGTTTCTATTATTTATCTCACGGTAAAAAACATTTCAAAGACGGAATGGGCCTCCCTTACGGCTGCTTTTGTTTTTGGCTTCAGTTTTTCGTTTTGGAGAAATGCAGAAATAGTAGAAGTATATACTTATAACTCACTGTGGGTAAGTCTTTTTTTCTTTTCGGTTATAAAAAGTTTTGTTGAAAATAAAAGAATTTATATCCTGTTAAGCAGCCTGTTTTTAGGGATCAGCTTATGGGTTCATATTCAAAACATACTGCTAATACCTTCTTTATTAGTCTTCTTATTTTATTTCAGAAATGAAAAGAAATATGCCGCGACTTCATTATTGATTTTTGCAGCATTCTTTAGCTTTTTATTTATTCTGAATATTTCCCAGGGGCTCCCCTTCAAATCACCTTATAGCTCTGATCAGGGAACGTGGGTGGAAGATTCTTTGAAAAAAAGTACAATTCAGTATGTGAAAGATTTTTTCCAATCTTTGGTATATCTTATTTATAATTTCAATGTATTTACGTTCTTTGGAGTCGCAGGTATTGTGCTTTTGTATAAAACTAACAAAAAAATGTTTTTTGTCTTTACTGTTGGTGCAGTATGTGTATATGGATTTTCTACATTTTATGCGGTATCCGATAATTATGTCTTCTTTTTACCCTTCAATATTATTTTTGCTTTATCAATAGGCTACGGTCTTTCTTCTGCGAAGTATGCCTATTTAAGAAATTTCTCATGGACGTGCCTGCTGATTCCTGTAGGCTATCTTCTTTTTTATAAAGTTGCATTATTAACAGAGAAAGGAAAAGAATTTCATGCATTTAAGGAGTACAAAGGCGGTCTGGATTATTATGCTCTTCCATGGATGAATAATAACGTTGGTATTCTGGAGTTCACCATTGATAAAAAGCAGGCACCGGAACCCATCGACTGGATGACCATAAGCGCTGTAGAATATATCAAGGTGCTAAAAAGCAAAGGTTATACAGAAGAACAGATCAGAAAACTTTAACAATAATTATGAAGGGCGGTCATTTTATGAGGCATATTTTTTGATAACTTTGGTTTACTTAATACTAACAAACACAAAAAATGAGTTTAATTGACCTACTTACAGGGAACACAAGCAACCAGGTTGCTGAACAGGCTGAAAACAAATTCGGAATCGGCAAAAACCAGGTAATCGCCCTATTAGCAGTAGCGACACCTCTTATTATTTCTTATCTTAGAAATAAATCTCAGGATGCTAAAGAAGCAGAGGCTTTAAATAATGCTTTAGATAAAGACCACAATGGAAGTATCTTAAATGACGCTTCCCAGATTGAAGCAAGACAGGCCGAAGGTGGATCTATTCTTGATCATATCTTTGGAGGACAAAAAAGTACTGTTGAAAACCAGCTGTCACAAAACACAGGAATTTCAATTGACAAAATAGGCCCTATCCTGGCGATGCTTGCACCTGTTGTAATGGGATATATTGGCCAGCAGAAACAGCAGAGTAATGTAGGCGCAGGAGGTCTTGGAGATCTTTTGGGAGGAATTCTTGGGAATGCTTCCAGCCAGGCTCAGGCTCAGCAGTCTAATCCTTTGAATGACATTCTTGGAAGTGTTTTAGGAGGAGGAACACAATCTCAATCATCTGGAAATCCATTGAACGATATACTTGGAAGTGTATTGGGTGGCGGTGGAAACCAACAACAAGGAGGTGGTGGCCTAGGCAGCATCCTTGGTAATATTCTTGGAGGTAAATAATTAATTTAATTTTCATAAAAAAAGACCGGAGACATGATCTTCGGTCTTTTTTATTTTAATTATTTTTTAGATTTTTCTTCTGAAGCTGTAAAAGATTTCGAGGCTTTCTTAGGTCTTCTTTTACCATAACTTCCGGAATTGATTTTCCCTCTTCTTGATTTTTTGTCTCCTTTTCCCATAGTAATTATGTATTTGTTAATTACGAATTTAGAAAATACAACTCTAAAATCCAATTAATGAAGCTGTTAAAATTTTATAAAATAAGAAGGGAAGCTGGAAGAGGAAGGCTGGATGTTATTATTGATTACTATTTTCAATTCTCAGCCGCACATCAGTTCTCTCGATATTACTTATAAAAACTATTTTAGATAATTCACCCTTCATTACTTCTCTCTTCCAGCTTCCATCACCCATCCTCTCTAAACTTTTATTGTTTTCCACTTTCCTTTTTTGAATAAGATAAAAGCAACTATGGTAATCAGCGTTTCTGCGGCAGGAATTGAAATAAACACTCCTTTTGGACCCATTTCAAAATATTTTGACAGAAAATACGCCAGAGGAATCTGAAACAGCCAGAATCCAAAAAGATTAACCCAGGTAGGTGTCCAGGTATCTCCGGCTCCATTAAATGCATTAATCATAACCATCCCGATTCCGTAGAAAATAAATCCTGTGCTCATGATCTGAAGAGCATTTTTAGCAAAATCTTTGATAGCCGTTTCCTGGGTGAAGAAACCAACTAAAAAATTTCCCATAAAAATAAAAATCAGGCTTACAATCAGCATAAAGATGACATTATATTTCACGGTTTTCATTACGGACTGTTCTGCTCTCAGCATTTCATTGGCACCCATATTCTGCCCTACCAGTGTAGACGCCGCATTACTCAGTCCCCAGGCAGGAAGCATAAAGAACATCATCAGTCTTAAAGCTGTCTGATAGCCGGCGGATGCATTTTCGCCCCCTGTAGTTGCTACCAATTCTGCGAGGAAAATCCAGCTGCATGAAGCGATGACAAACTGAAAAATTCCTGGAGTTGCAATCTTTATAATAGATTTGATTAATTCATAATTTGGTTTAAAATAAGGAATCTTTATACGTATTTGGGTATCTGCTACTAAAAGATGATACAACTGGTAGATCACTCCGATACTTCGCCCTATTGTTGTTGCCAAAGCTGCGCCAGTTAATCCCAAAGCAGGAACAGGTCCTAATCCTTTTATCAATATTGGACACAGAATAATATTGGCAATATTCGCTATCCACAAACTTTTCATAGCAATCATTGCATTTCCAGCTCCCCTGAAAATCCCATTAATTAAAAATAATAGCATAATAATTGTGCTGCTGCTCATCATAATTCTGGTAAAATTCTTTCCATAGGCTGCAGCTTCAGGCTTTGAGCCCATCAGAATCAGAATTTCTTCAGCATAAATTACTCCCAGTAAACTTAAAACAAAAGTAATAACAAATGAGACCAATACTACCTGTGCAGCACTTCTGGAAGCCTGCTCCGGATTTTTCTCCCCTATTCGTCTTGCCACCAAAGCTGTTGCCGCCATACTCATACCGATCGCAATAGAATACATCACAGAAAGTACAGATTCAGTAAGTCCCACAGTCTGGATAGCAAAACCACTTTCTTTCAAATGTCCGACAAAATAGAGATCAACCAGCGCGAATACAGATTCCATAGCCATTTCCAGCATCATGGGAATCGCTAAAAGCAATACAGCACTTCTGATATTCACCTTCGTAAAGTCGGTTTCTTCGCCACTGAATGCTTTTTTCAAAAATTCAACATATTTTGTCATGATTTCTTTTAGTTTACTTAGCAAAAGTATTCATTCAAAAGCAATTAAAAGTTGGCATATGGAAAGTTTTTAATAAGATTGCTCTTGTAAGAAAATCAAAATTATAATAAAAGTTTAGCGTGATATGGTAGGCTTTGAAAGAGTATCAGTCATCTATCAGTAATACAACTGAGGATTATGCCCGGAAATATGAGAAACCTGAAATTATTAAGCTGCTGGAGTAATTCTAAATTTATGACAGTCAAAACAGCAGTTTTACAATTCTATAATTAATACGAGAATAATCTGATTAATAGAACGATAATTATTATCAAAACTTAGCAATTGGTAATAAAATTTAATTTAGATTTGTATATTCTTAAAAAAGTATCCTTATGAAAAAAATAATCTCTACTACCTTTCTATTTGGAATATTATTATCTGGCGGCATGCTTTCTGCCCAGAAGATGACTCAGGAAAAGATGAAAGCCATCTATTCTGATGATGTGGCAACATTTAAAAAACAGTTTGCCCCGGGAGATTACAACAAATGCTTCCTCGTTGGAAACATAGCTTATTCACCTCTTGGTTTTAGTGTAATGTCTGATAGAAAGAATATTATAAATTTCCTGTTGGACAATAAGGCTAATGTTAATAAAAAATGCCAGAACAAGACACCTCTTGAAGTAGCTGATGATACAAAAGGTACTGAAGAAATAAAGAAAATTCTGACAGAAAAAGGGGGTAATAGAAATTAAAAAACCTGAAAACAACATATGAAACTTCCGAAAGGAAGTTTTTTTTATTTATAAAACCTGCAAAAATCTTATCTTTGCCAACGAAAAATTCAAGGTTCGGAATTGAACCTTAAACATTGAACTTTAAACAAATAATTATGTTTCGATCACACACCAACGGAGAGCTATCTCTGAAAAATCTGAATGAAGAAGTTACACTATCAGGATGGGTACAAACTATCCGTGATAAAGGATTTATGATTTGGGTAGATCTTCGAGATCGTTACGGAATTACCCAGCTGGTTTTTGATCAGGACCGCTCTTCTGCGCAACTGATGGAAGAAGCTAAAAAACTGGGCCGTGAATTTGTGATTCAGGCTACCGGAAGAGTTATTGAAAGAGTAAGTAAAAACCCTAATATCCCAACAGGGGAAATTGAAATTCTGGTAGAAAAACTGACTATTCTGAACGATTCTCAGCTTCCTCCTTTCACTATTGAAGATGAAACAGACGGAGGTGAAGAATTAAGAATGAAATACCGTTACCTGGATATCAGAAGAAATCCGGTAAAAGATAAACTGATCTTCCGTCACAAGATGGCACAGAAAGTAAGAAATTATTTATCTGAGGAAGGTTTCATTGAAGTGGAAACACCTGTTCTGATCAAATCCACTCCGGAAGGGGCAAGAGATTTTGTTGTACCAAGCAGAATGAATCCGGGACAGTTTTACGCATTGCCACAGTCTCCTCAAACTTTCAAACAGCTATTGATGGTAGGTGGAATGGATAAGTATTTCCAGATTGTAAAATGTTTCCGTGATGAGGATTTAAGAGCGGACAGACAGCCGGAATTTACACAAATCGACTGTGAAATGGCGTTTGTAGAGCAGGAAGATGTCATGAACGTCTTTGAAGGAATGACTAAAACTCTTATAAAAGATATTACAGGTCAGGAATTCGGAGATTTCCCAAGAATGACTTTCGCAGATGCGATGAGAAAATACGGAAATGACAAACCGGATATCCGTTTCGGAATGGAGTTCGTAGAACTGAACGAGCTGGTAAAAGGAAAAGACTTTAAAATATTTGATGATGCAGAATTAGTAGTCGGAATCAATGTAGAAGGATGCGCAGAATATACAAGAAAACAGATTGACGAGCTGGTTGATTGGGTAAAACGCCCTCAGGTTGGAGCTTCTGGGATGGTTTGGGCTAAATTCCAGAATGATGGAGTAAAAACCTCATCAGTAAACAAATTCTACAACGAAGAAGATCTGGCGAAAATCATCGAAAAATTCGGAGCTAAAGAAGGAGACTTAATGTTGATTCTTTCCGGAAATGAAAACAAAGTAAGAGCCCAGCTTTCTGCTTTAAGAATGGAACTTGGGAACCGTTTGGGATTAAGAAAAGGAAACGTATTTGCACCGCTTTGGGTTGTTGACTTCCCGCTATTGGAATGGGATGAAGATACTGAAAGATTCCATGCAATGCACCACCCGTTTACTTCTCCAAAACCTGAAGATATCCACTTATTGGAAACAGATCCTGGAAAAGCAAGAGCCAACGCGTATGATATGGTTCTGAACGGAAATGAAATCGGAGGAGGATCTATCAGAATTTTTGACAGAGAACTGCAGTCCAGAATGTTTGATTTATTAGGATTTACAAGAGAAGAGGCAGAAGCTCAGTTTGGATTCCTGATGAATGCATTTAAATACGGAGCACCACCGCATGGAGGTTTGGCATTCGGGTTTGACCGTTTGGTAGCAATCCTTGACGGAAACGAAGTCATCAGAGATTATATCGCATTCCCTAAGAACAATTCAGGACGAGATGTAATGATTGACGCACCGGCATCGATTGCTGATGCACAGCTCGATGAATTAGAATTACAATTGAATTTAAAAGCATAAATGTAAAGCGGGGTATTGGCCCCGCTTTTTTTATATACTAAATCTCTGCACACTTCATTAATTTGTTAATAGAATAAACTTTATGCTAGTATAAGTAAAGTTTTGGCTACCATATCAATTATTGGTGAAATAACTTAATTTAAAATATAATAGTAAAAATTAATATAAAAACAGAAAATTGTCGAAATTAATACACATTTAAAATAAAAAAACAACAAAACAAACATTATATTATGTTATATACAAGCATAATATTTTATTAATATATTTACGACATACAGCTGAATTAAAATGAAGACTTAATCAAAACTCAGGGTTTGATTAATTTTATAATCTTTTGCGTAGGGTAATAATATAGCTGTTCATATTTAATCTGATCACCAAACCAAAATTAAATAATATGAAAAGTAAACTATTACTCTTATCAGTATGCCTTGTTCTGGCACTGAATTCATGTAGGTCGGATATTGAAAATACACAGGCAGATTCAATAGACCAAACAACGACAAAACTGGACAATGCAAAGATTCACAAATTATTAATTAACGGGAAATACACGTATGTGAATGAAGTAAATGGTGAATATTTTTATGCAGATGATATTACTATTAGTGCTGAGCAGTTTGATAAATTAAAGATGCAGGCCAATTCTGAAATGTCAACAGCTGAGAAAAGCACCATTGTAAGTTCTTTTATTAAGACTTGGCCGAATGCAACAGTTTATTATACATTACCCAGCCAGGGAAGTCTGAGCATTCAGAATTACAATACATTCCTTACCAATATCAACAAAGCGTTTGATATGATTTCTTCCCAAACCAGCATGCAGTTTGTTGAACGTACCAATCAAACAGAATATATCACCTTTACTTATACAACAAGCAACAGCTCACCACTTGGATGGCAGAAAAACAGAGTGAACGGGATTAAAATTTATAATATTACTTATCCAGCGATTATCGCCCACGAAATAATGCACTCAATGGGAATCATGCATGAACAGTGCCGTCCGGACAGAGATCAGTATATTATTGTAGATGTTAACAAAGCCGTGGAAAGCAGCCGTCATAACTTCAACCTTTATAATGATTACGCAGGACATGGTGCATTTGATTTCGGATCAGTGATGATGTATCAGTCTACAGACTTTGCCATAGACTCAAGCCAACCTGTAATGACTAAGCTGGATGGATCTACCTTTACCAAGCAAAGAACAGGATTATCTGCCGGTGACTATGCCGGAATAAATCATTTGTATGGACCTGTGAATGCCACCTCTGCAATCAACGGAACTTATACAATGAGAACAGCTTTAGCGAATGACAAAAATGTAGATATTACCGGAAGTTCCACTACAGACGGGACGAGTATCATTCTGTATTCAGCTTCTACAGGCAATAACCAGAGATTTACTTTCAGCAAATCAGATCATGGATATTATATTATCAAATCTACATTAGATCCTGCAAAGGTATTAACCGTAAAAGGTAACGGAACAACGAATGGAACAGCTGTTGAATTAAGAACCAATTCCAATACAGATTCTCAGAAATGGTTATTATTCAACCTGGGAAACAATGGTTTTGGATTTGCTCCCAAAAATGCTCCGGCATTGAGATTAGAGGTAAAGGATGGTTTAACAACCAATCTTACTCCTATTGTAATCGGCACTACGGATCAAACGGTTCAGCCTTCCATAAAACAACGCTTTATCCTTACAAAAGTTAACTAAACTTTTTTACATAAATAAAGAGGTTAGGAAATGTATTTCCTAACCTCTTTTGTTTTTATATAATTCCTGTTAAATCATTTTCAACATCTGCTCCCTTCCCGGCCCTGTCGAAAGATATGCCACCGGAATGCCTAATTCTGTTTCCAGAAATGATAGAAACTCATTGACTTCTTTTGGCAATTCTGAAGAACTTTTTATAGTAGAAAAATCAGCATCCCATCCATTCATCCATTTCAGTACAGGTTTTCCATTTTCAGGAAGTAAACCTGTTACATCTACCGTTTTTCCATCTTCCAGTTCATAATGGGTACAAACCGCCACGGTTGGCAAACCACTTAAAACATCAGCTTTAGTCAGAACCAGCTGAGTTACTCCGTTAATCATTACTGCATATTTTAAAGCAGGTAAATCTAACCAACCTGTTCTTCGCGGGCGCCCTGTATTAGAACCAAATTCATTTCCCTTTGTTCTGATCTCTTCACCCAACTCATCAAATAGTTCTGTTGGGAATACTCCGTTTCCCACTCTTGTACAATATGCTTTAGCGATTCCAAATATCTCACCGACCTTTTTCGGTGAAATACCTAACCCACTGCTCGCACCTGAAGCGGTAGTTGAAGAAGAGGTCACATAAGGATAGGTTCCGTGGTCAATATCCAGCATTGCAGCCTGAGATCCTTCAGCTAAAATTTTCTTTCCTTCTGCCAGCGCATTGTTTAAATATATTTCTGTTTCAGTACATTTGAATCTTTTCAGAAAATCTACAGCTTCAAAAAACTCGTTACTTATTTCCTCCAGAGAAGGAAGTTCCATGCCTCCTGCGGTCAGCGTTTTATAATCTCTTTCTAAAATATGTTGTACTCTGCTTTTAAAATCCGGGGCAAACATATCTCCCACTCTCACATTCTGTCGTAAAATTTTATTTGAATACGTCTGTGCAATCCCGTTTTTCGTTGTCCCGATGGTTGTATAATCCATACTTTCCTCCATAAAAACATCGAGAAGCTTATGAGTAGGCAGTACAAAGTGAGCTTTCAATGAAATGATCACATTATTTTCCGGCTGAACAGTAGTATCAAATGTCTGAAGATTTGCAATTTCTTTTTTAAAGCTTACAGGATCCAGAACAGTTCCCGTTCCAATAACATTCTGTACTCCGTTCATAAAGATTCCCGAAGGAATCATTTTAAGCGTTATTCTGCGTCCGTTTCTTTCAATGCTGTGTCCAGCATTAGATCCGCCATTAAAACGAGCTGTAATGTCGTAATTTTCACTGATCAGATCGATAAACTTTCCTTTACCTTCATCTCCCCATTGTAACCCTAATACAATATCCATATTCGTACTTTAAATTTTATGGGACAAAGCTATGACAGTCAATGAGAAAGACCATTGTCATTTGGCAAAAAGAGATTTGAAAAGAAATGAAAAGTCAGATATTAAGATTAGAGATCATTCACAAACTCTAAAACATTCTTACTCTAAAACTCACAGTATTCATCATTAATCAATTACCATCTATCATTAATAATTCTAGACTATATTTCTTCTGATCCTGCTCAATGAAGAAGGCGTCACACCAAGATAAGATGCCAGCATAGATTGCGGAACCCTGTTGGCAAGACCGGGATAATGATTTAAAAAATGAATATAACGTGATTTTGCATCCTGGTTCAGCATGATGCTCGCTACCTTCAGTTTATTTTCCACAACAAAAGCATGGATTCTAGCAAATAAAACCGGCCAGACTGTTATTTTCTCTTCCAGTATTTTAAAATGTTTAAGATCAATCACCAGCAATACTGCATCGGTAATAGCTTCGATATCTTCGTGAGCAGGCAGTTGATCGGTAAACCCCTGAAAATCTCCGATAAATCTTCCTTCATAGATGAAATACCTGGTAAAATCATCACCCTGTTTATTATAATACAAAGACCGGAAGACCCCTTCTTTCACAAAAGCAATTCTTTGGCTCACCTTTCCTGCTTCTATAAAAGGTTCTCCTTTCTTCACAGTAATTTCCTGAATTCCTTCAGCAATTAAAAGTTCATCCTGAGGATTAAGTGTCCCGAATTTTTTGATATAATTAAAAAGTTCTTCCATATTTTTTGTAACCACAGATTACGGAAATATAAAGGTATAAAAGTCCGGGCTAAAAACAATTGTCATTTGACAAAAAGCCTGTTAAAGGTACCACACGAGTCTCCAACGGCATGTTAATTGCTTGATTTTTAAAAACGTAAGACAATGAAAGCAATTTGGAACGGCGCCATTGGCTTTGGTTTAGTCAACATTCCTGTTAAAATTTATTCGGCAACGGAAACTACAAAACTGGATCTCGATATGCTCGACAAATCTGATTTTTCCAATATCCGGTTCAAAAGAGTAAATGAAAATACGGGAAAAGAAGTAAAATGGGAAAATATCGTCAAAGGTTATCTCATGGACGACAAATATATCGTTCTTGATGAGGAAGATTACGAAGCAGCAAGCCCGGAAAAGACAAAAATACTTTCTATTGACCAGTTTGTAAAGGAGGTGGAAGTAGACAGTATGTATTTTGAAAACCCTTACTATCTGGAACCTCAGAAAAATGGGGAAAATGCGTACAGACTTTTACTGAAGGCTCTTGAAAAAACAGGTATGGTAGGAATCGGCACGTTTGTGCTCCGTGAAACAGAAGCTATTGGAATGATCCGTCCGTATAAAGATGACATCCTCGTTCTCAACCGTTTGAGGTTTGATCAGGAAATAAGAGATTATAAAGATCTAAAAATTCCCGCTCAAAAAGCTCCGAAACCGGCAGAACTTAAAATGGCGGTTAATCTTATTGAACAGCTTTCCCAGGAATTTGATCCTGCGATGTACAAAGACACCTATTCTGATGAACTGATGAAAATCATTAAGCAGAAAGCAAAAGGTAAAAATATAAAAGCTAAAAAAGCACAGCCTGCAAAAGAAGGTAAAGTGATTGACCTCATGGCACAGTTAAAAGCCAGCCTAAATACTTCTAAATCCAAATCTGCATCATAATGGCTCTCAAAGATTATCATAATAAAAGAAAGTTCGATGAAACCAGCGAACCAAAAGGAAAAACGAAGAAAAGCAAAGACAAACTTATTTTTGTTATTCAAAGGCATGCTGCAAGCAGACTTCATTATGATTTCCGGCTTGAAATGGAAGGTGTATTGAAAAGCTGGGCTGTTCCGAAAGGTCCTTCTCTAGATCCAAAAGATAAACGTTTTGCCATGATGGTGGAAGATCATCCTTACGATTATAAAGATTTTGAAGGAAATATTCCTGAAGGAAATTATGGTGCCGGACAGGTGGAAGTATGGGACAGCGGAACTTATGAGCCTTTGGAAGAAAACACTAAACTTTCTGATGAAAAAGAGCTGCTGAAAGAATTACATGCAGGATCTTTAAAATTCATTTTACACGGTAAGAAACTGAAAGGTGAGTTTGCTTTGGTTAAAATGAAAAATACGGATGACAACTCATGGCTGCTGATCAAACATAAAGATGATTTTGCAGAAAGCCCATATGATGCTGAAGAAAATACCTCTTCAAAATCATTGGTCACAAAATTTTTAGAGGAAAAAAAAAGCCTAAAAATAAAGGAAAAAAAGAAGTTATAACTTCCGAAAAAACTTTCAGAAATTTCAATTCTTTAACGAACGAAAAAAAATTAAAGTCTTACATCAAACCCATGCTGGCCAAGCTTTCCGAAGAAGCCTTCAATGATAAAGACTGGATTTTTGAAATAAAATGGGACGGCTACAGAGCCATTGCCGATTTAAGTCATGACGTCCCTCTCTTCTATTCCCGGAACGGAATTTCTTTTTTATCCAAATTTGAAAAAATAGCGCTGGAGCTCGAAAAACAGAAACATCATATGATTCTGGATGGTGAAGTAGTAGCTTATGACGAACAGGGAAAGCCTAATTTTCAGTTTTTGCAGCAAATTGGGGATAATCCCGATGCCGCTCTTGTTTATCATGTTTTCGACCTTCTATGGCTGAATGGTCATTCTACCGAAGAGCTTCCCCTTATCCAACGAAAGGAACTTTTAAAAGAGGCTTTGACAGAAACTGATCGTATTAAATACTGTGATCATATTCAGGAAAAAGGTATCGAGTTTTTTGCACAGATGAGAAAAATGCAATTGGAAGGGATGATTGCAAAAAGGGCAGAAAGTGTATATATTGAAAATCACAGAACCACTGACTGGCTTAAAATCAAATTTTCCAACACCGAAGAGGTTATTATTTGTGGCTTCACAGAACCGAGAGGTTCAAGAAAGAGTTTCGGGGCTTTAATTTTAGGAAAATATCTGAATGGAAAGCTTACTTACTGCGGACACACAGGGACAGGTTTTAATAACGCTTCTTTAAAAGAGCTTTACCAGAAACTTCAGAAACTGGTTGTGAAAGTATCTCCATTCGAGACTATTCCAAAAACCAATATGCCGGTAACATGGACAAAGCCTGAACTTGTTTGTGAAATCAAATATTCTGAAATTACACGAGACGGAATCTTCAGACATCCTGTTTTTATAGGAATAAGAGAAGACAAAGACCTTAAAGAGATCAAAGATTCATCCTTCACCGAAAAATCTAAAGAAATGAAAACAAAAACATCATCAAAAAAAACAGAAGTTTCCGAGAAAGAAAAAGAGATCACTTTGGACAAACATTTGGTAAAACTTACAAATCAGGATAAAATCTATTTCCCAAAAGATGGCATTACTAAGGGAGACGTTATAGATTACTATCAATCGGTAGCGACTTACATCCTACCTCATTTAAAAAACCGACCGCTTTCTCTGAACCGCTTTCCGAATGGAATTGAAGAACAGAGTTTTTATCAGAAAGATGCCGGAGATCATATTCCGGACTGGATAAAAACCACACAGGTATATTCTGAATCCAATGATAAATACATCGACTATATTTATTGTAATGACAAAGCAACTTTAGCCTACCTGAATAATTTAGGATGTATAGACCTAAACCCTTGGAACAGTTCTTTACCTGATCTTGAGCATCCTGATTACCTGGTATTAGATCTGGATCCATCTTCCAAAAATACATTTGATGAGGTGATTGAAACAGCACTTCAGGTGAATGAGGTTTTAGAAGCCATTAAAGTAAAAGGATATTGCAAAACTTCCGGAAGTACGGGAATTCACATTTATATTCCTATGAGTGGTAAATATGATTTTGACCAGGTAAAAGATTTTGCTCATATTCTTATGAAACAGGTCAATGAAAAACTTCCGAAATTCACGACTTTAGAACGAAGCCTTCAGAAAAGAGATAATAAAAAAATCTATCTCGACTATCTTCAAAACAGGACGGGACAAACTTTAGCAAGTGCCTACAGCCTGAGACCTAAACAGGGTGCATCAGTTTCAATGCCGTTGGATTGGGATGAACTAAAGCCCGGATTGAGACCTACGGATTTTAATATTAATAATGCTTTGGACAGGATCAAAGAGAAAGGAGATTTGTTTAAGCCGGTTCTGGGTAAGGGAATTGATATGATGAAAGCTTTGGAATTGCTACAAAATATTGATTAAAAAAAACTCCTACATCATTGTAAATGCAGGAGTTTCTTAAAAAAATTAAATCTAATTATTGATTATAAACATGAATATCCCGCTGTGGAAATGGAATTCCGATTCCGGCTTTATCGAGAGCTTCTTTACAGCCTATAATAAGTTCTTCGTTCATCGCCCAGAAGTTCTCTGTAGAAGTGCTTACCCTTATGGATAAATTAACAGCGCTTTCTCCAAGTTCAGTCACTACAACTTGCGGTGCTGGTGTTTCAAGAGCGTACTGATTATTTTTAATAACATTCATTAAAATATCTTTGGTCTGTCTAAGATCTGCATCATAAGCAACTCCAATATCCAATGATGTTCTTCTTGTTCCCAGGTGGGTAAAATTGGTAATACTGTTATTTGAAACCACACCGTTAGGAATAACGATCAATTGGTTTTGTGGGGTAACCAGTTTCGTATGGAAAATATCTATTGCCTGCACGGTTCCTGAAACTCCGGAATTCGTAGAAATAAAGTCGCCAATTTTAAAAGGCTTTAATAATAAAATTAAAATTCCCCCTGCAAAATTCGTCAGAGAGCCTTGTAAAGCTAAACCTACCGCCAAACCTGCTGCACCAATCATGGCAACAAATGCCGAGGTCTGGACTCCCAGCTGAGTTACAACAACAATAAACAACAGAATATTAAGTCCCCAGTTGATAATATTCAGCAGAAAATGCTGCAGAGAAGCTTCCATATTACGTTTTTTGAAACCTTTCTCAACCAGTTTTTTAATCATTCTTATCATCCATGATCCAATAAGATAAATCAATAATGCAGAAATAACTGCGGTAAAAATTCTCGGTGCCCATGAAATTGCTGAAGAAATTAACGTGTCCCAGTGTTGTTGAATTTTGTTCAATTCTAAATCGTCCATTTTATACTATGTGTTTACTAATTATATCAATGAGATATTAAGTTCTGCAGGATTTAAAAATGAAATTGAATAGCATCTGTCTAAAAAGAGATTTTCCTTCCACTTTAAAAGTGAAAGTAAATGATATGATAGATTAAAATAGATTGGCAGCTGAACAGATTGTTTCAGCTTTACTCAATAATCATTCAGAAATTGAATCTTGCAGGAAGAAATAATTTTCGGGTCATAGAATTACAAAAACGATACCGAAGTACTGTAATTATCAAAATTAACTTCCTGTAAAATTAAAATTATAAATGAAACAGCGTCTTCTGATGAATATTTTATGGTAGTTTTGCAGCCAGACTTTCCGGTAAAAGTCTAAGAATATGGTAAATAATTTTCCATTTGAAATTCGGAACAATGGTAAATGAATTTCCGGCATTGACAATATATTTTGCCACATAATCAGGTTCCATGATCAAGGATTCATTCAATTCTAATCCTTCATTGATTTTCGTTCTGATATAGCCAATAACTAAAGCATTCACAATAATTTTCCGGGAAGCTAATTCCTGTCTCAAGCCGGCCAGAAACTGAGTAAATGCAGCTTTTGTACTTCCGTAAACAAAATTACTTTTCCTTCCTCTCACTCCGGATAGTGAAGAAAGACCAATTATTCTTTCAAGGTTTTTGTTATCTTTATCCATTGCAATGATACTCAGGATAGATACTCCACCCATATAATTCACTTCCATCATTTGCTTGGCACCTTTAAAATCAGTCAATGCTTTTTGATTATCAACTAAAAAACCTGCAGCATATACTACAATATGAGGTTTCATGGGAAGATCAGAATAAAATTTCTGATGCGAATCAAAATCTGCGGCATCAAAATATAAAACAGAAACTTTTGAAGAGCCCAGATTATTTGAATGAATAAAGTCATCCAAAGATGTTGTGTTTCTGGAAGCAGCAATCACTGCAAATCCTTTTTCAACATATTGCTTTATACATTGTTTTGCTACATCTGAATTCGCTCCCAGAATAAGAACCGTTTTATTTGTGTTTTGATTCATAGGACAAAGATAATTTTATTAAACACTAATGAACAAAAAAATGACTTAATCATTTTCATATTTTCTGGTTGATAAGTGTATAAAAAGACTGCGGCGGGTGAACGAAGTTCACCCGCCGCAGCTAAATATTTTCAGACTGAATTATTTTTTTTCTTCAGTTGCTGTTTCTTTTTTGTCATCCGCCTTATCTGCAGATTTTGCTTTATCTCCAAAACGAGATTCCGTCATTTCTCTGGAAACCGCTGCTTTTTCGAATTTCAGTTTTCCTGATAATGTTTCAATAACAAAACCGTCATCCTGCACCTGAGCAATTCTTCCGTGAAGACCTGAGGTAAGAACTACTCTTGTTCCTACTTTAAGATTTTCCTGAAAGTTTTTCTCTTGCTTCTGCTTTCTCATCTGAGGTCTGATCATCAGGAAATAAAATCCTACAAACATCACTCCCATCATGATCAGCATCATAGGTGAAGATCCACCTGCTGCCTGTAAAAATAGTGTCAACATATTTTAAATATTATGGTTGAATGTTTGCTGTGAATGTTAATCTGATTGGCGCTTTTTCTACGTTTGCAAAAACATCTGCATACTTCTGAACGTTTCCGTCAAAGCTTGAAGAATCAAAGTGCAATGTAACTTTTCCTTTTTTACCTGGCATAATCGGTTCTTTTGTAAAATCAGGAGCTGTACATCCGCATCCTGGCTTAACTTCAGAAATAATTAAAGGGTTTTTGCCTGTATTCGTAATTTCATATACGTGCTCTACTTTATCTCCTTTTTTGATTTTCCCAAAATCGAAGCTGTTTTCAGATAAAGCAACAGAAGTCGATGGTTCGTTAGAAACCGGAGCAGCTGCTTCACCAGTTACAGGTGCTGCCGCAGAATCTGTGGTTACCGGAGCCGCAACAGCTGCAGAATCAGTAGTTGCAGTTTCAGTACTTTGAGTTTCTTTGTTTTCTTTTTTACATGAAACTAACCCAAAGCCTATAATAGACAAGGCGATAATTGATAACGTCTTTTTCATTTTATATTCTATTTTGATCTTTACAATATTTATCTAAAATACCATTGATGAAGATATTGGAACGGTCTGTAGCAAATACTTTTGCAATTTCAATATATTCATTAATAATAACTCTTGAAGGCGTGAAAGCAAAATTATCCAATTCTGCAATTGCTGTAGACAAAATTACTTTATCCATTAAAGAAACTCTTTCCAGATCCCAGTTCTCCAATCTTTCTCCCAGTTTCTTTTCATTGTTTTCCCAGTTGTTCAGAGTATCTCTCAACAATTTTGCAGCGAAAGTCTTATCCTCTTCATCTTTAATCATTTTAATTAAAGTTCTGCTTTCTTCATCTTCTCTCAGGAAACCAATTGTTTTTTGTACCATGGAATTGGCAATGTGAATATCATCATACCATGAAAGTTCCTTATCTCCCAGATAATCATGAAAATCTTCATTTTCAGCAATATATCTTAAAAATAATTTTCCGATAAACTTCTGATCTTCTTCAAAAGAGTATCCATCTTCTTTCATGAAATCCTGATAACGCTTTCCAGCATTAATTCTTTGGAAAGTTTTTACCAATAGATCATCATGCATATCCCATTTCAACTGCTTATGCTGACCTGTAAAAAACAATCTTTCAGGGTTTTCTTCCAGTTTAAGCAATACTTGGTTGTTGATGAATTTTTGGTTAGGATTAATGTCAGAATCAGTTTTAAGATATTTGTTCTTCCCAATTTCGATCTGGTGTTCTGCCAATTCTTTAAGAGCCACCAAAAAATTGAGCTGGTAAATGTATAGATAATAGATTTTCTCTATACCAGCAAACATGTTTTTCTCTAAAACATCAAACTTTACAGGATTTTGGTAGTATGAATACACTGTCTGTACTACTTTTTCACGGATTTGTCGTCTTCCTAACATTCAAAGAGCTTTTTTATGGGTGCAAAGATACAAAATTTAAAATTGATGAAATTCGTAGTGTGATGACATTTTTGTAATTTTGTAGAACTATATGAAAGCGCTTAAAACCTTAAACCCCTATTTTTGGAAACACAAAATACTGCTGTTTTGGGGAGTACTATTTATCATTGCCAGTAATTTCTTCAATATATATAAGGTACAGTTTGTAGGAAAATCTGTGGATGAGCTTACAAAAAACGGAAACCTTGGCTTTAACAACCAGGTTTTGATCTATGTTGGAATTATTGTAGGCTGTTCACTTCTGACCGGATTCTTCACTTTCATGATGAGACAGACCATCATTGTAGCTTCCAGAAGAATAGAATATGAACTTAAAAATAAAATCTACAGACATTATCAGGATTTATCATTAACGGATTATAAGCAGACAACCATTGGGGACTTAATGAACAGATTGAGTGAGGATGTTGTTGCTGTGAGAATGTATCTTGGCCCTGGCGTGATGTATGTTGCCAACCTGATCGTTCTGGTAGTGATCACGGCAATTTATATGGTAAAAACGGATGCATCTATGACGATGTGGACTTTGCTTCCACTTCCGATCTTGTCTTTTGCTATTTATAAGGTAAGTTCAATCATTAATAAAAAGTCGAAGATTATGCAGAAAAGCCAGTCTGCTATCTCAACTTTTGTTCAGGACAGTTTTTCAGGAATCCGCGTTGTAAAATTCTTCGCAAGAGAAAAGTATATTGAAAAAAACTACGGAATCAAGGTAACAGATTATCAGAATAAGGCATTGGATCTGGCAAAAACAGAAGCTTATTTTTTTACTATTATCCTCTTTGTAATAGGGTTGCTGAATGTGGCTATCATATGGATTGGAGGCACAAAATATATTGCCGGAGAATTAAGTATTGGTAAAATTGCGGATTTTTTCATGTATATCAATACCCTTATCTTCCCTTTCTCTATGGTTGGTTGGGTAACATCTGTGAATCAGAGAGCTGAAGCATCCATGCAAAGAATCAATGAATTCATGGATAAGAAATCTGAAATTATTAATACTAATTTTGAAAACTACCCTATCAAAGGAGATATTGAATTCAGGAATGTTTCTTATGTATATCCTAATACAGGAATTAAAGCATTAGATAACCTAAGCTTTAAAGTGAAAGCCGGAGAATCTTTGGCCATTATGGGTAAAACCGGAAGCGGAAAATCAACGATCGCTCTTCTTTTATGCCGATTGATAGATCCGAGTGAGGGAGAGATTCTGATTGATGGTAAAAACCTGAAAGATCATAATCTGAGCAACTACAGAAACTTCATTGGATATATTCCTCAGGAAAGCTATTTATTCTCTGATTCTATAGAAAATAATATAGGCTTTGCCATTGATCATCCTTCTCATGAGAAAGTCGTAGAATATTCAAATATTGCAGATGTTCACAAAAATATTGTAGAGTTTAAAGAGCAATATAAAACACTTGTAGGTGAACGCGGAGTTATGCTTTCGGGAGGGCAAAAGCAGAGAATTTGTATCGCAAGAGCCTTAATTAAAGACCCGAATATCATCATTTTTGATGATTCATTGTCTGCTTTAGATACCGAAACGGAGCAGAATATTCTGGAAAATATCGATAAAAAAATAAGCAATGCTACTTCCATAATCATCACACACAGAGAGTCTAGCGCTCAAAAAGCCGATCAGATTATCAACCTTACGGAAATTGCCAATTCTGTAACTGCTTAGCCATTTCGTTCTCAATTGTTAAATAAATCATAAAAAAAATTTTGTGATTAAAAGAATTCTTTTATATTTGTTCTTAACAAGATTAAAAAATATCTAACAATGAGTGAATACAAGGAACGCCATGAAAATGAGATTTTCACGAAGGTGTTAAAAGCAGGGAGAAGAACTTATTTCTTTGATGTGCGTGAGACGAAAGCAGGAGATTATTATCTTACAATCACTGAGAGTAAGAAAAATTTCGGAGAGAATGGGGAAGCTACATTCGAGAAGCATAAAATTTACCTTTATAAGGAAGATTTTAAGAGTTTTCAGGAGATGTTTAATGAGTCCACAGATTTCATCATTAATGAAAAGGGTGAGGATGTAATTTCAGAAAAACATGATAAAGACTTCAAAAGCAAATCATTCACAATTGATTCTGACGACGAAGTTTAAAAAAGAATATCTAAAAACACAAGCATCTGAAAAAGATGCTTTTTTTTGTACTATACAATCAAAATTCAACAAACACTTATTGCTATATAAAAAAACGGGCTAAAGCCCGTTTAATATTATATTGAATATTTAATCTATTGTAAGTGATCTTGCTATCTTACAGATACCATTTCTTTTGATTCCTCATTATTATAAGATGCTGATTTCAGAAAACTGAATAACACGTCTGGCACTTCATTCTGACATGGATCTGATTGTTTATTGAACTGAAGAGGGTTTTTAACAATTTGTGCTGCTGAAAACATAACTATGCCTCCATCTTTTCTAAGAGTAATCAATTCATCATTTTGTGAGCTTGAATCAAAATTCCCAAAACACATAATATTGTCTTCAGTTTGTAAGACAGGAAAACTTTCTGCGCCGAAACTGCCTAAAATATTCCCATTTAATTTAAAAACTTTATAATCTCCATCGAAATTTCTGTGAGCAAGAATCTCATCCGCTCCATTACCATCAAGATTTCCAACAGCTAATCCTTTCCATTCTGAAGCAGGTCCCCAATTTGTACGTTCAGCAATCTTTGTCATTATTCCATTATCATCTATGTCGTAAACATGTATTCCATTATATGCTGCATCAGGAGAATTAACAAGTAAAACGATCTCATCTTTATCATCATTGTCCAGATTGCCTGATGCTATTGCTGCAATTTTAGAATTTGCAGGTAGATTAAGTGCATTAACATACACGGGTTGAGCAGTAGCTCCATTAAAGTTATATACAATTACTTCTGTATTATAGTTTCTGGCTACAATAAAATCATCTTTTCCTACACTAATAAAGTTTCCGGCAGTTACTCCTGCCCAATCAGAACCCATTCCCCAACCTGTAATTTTATCACTTTCAACAATATTATTATTTTCAATTTTTAAAATATAAATACCATTATCAGCACTATTAGCGTGATTACTTAATGCTATCATCTCACTTTTAGTATCACCAAAAAAATCACCAGCTGCTATTCCTCTCCAATCATATAAATTTCCATAAACTTTACTGTTGGGAAACTTATTAAATGTCCTACCTTGGGGTTTCATAATACTTATCATACCATCGAAATTTCTGATTACGGCAAATTCATCTTTATCCGTTCCATAAAAGCTTCCATTGGCAACCCCTCTCCAATCAGAACCATTTCCCCATTCATGATTTGTATTGGTAGGCACTATTAACTTTTCATGAGCTGCTAATAGTGCAATTGTCAGAGAAGAGTAATAAGACAAATTATCGATAGGTATTTTAGTATAGTAATTTTCAGCCGCATATAAATCAGCTATTAGCTGATATATTTCCGGACTATATTCTGATAAAATCAACCATCTATAAGTAATATAACTACCATAATCTGCGACTCCGTTTTTAACGTCAGTCTTAACATCCCAATTTTTTTGATTATCACTTACTGCACCATTAACAAATAATGGAGATTGGTATATATTTTTTGTTAAAGTTTTGGCATAGGCTACCAGATCCGAGTTTGCATAAATAGAAATTCCATTATTTGAGATATTATATTTATAACATTCATAAGGAAAGCTTACAGTCAAACCAGCATGGGAAATATCATCTGTTATATATATAGAATTTTTCCAATATTCCCAAGTATTTGCACCAAGGTTAGTATCAAGAAGTGTATTTGCTTTTATAAAATTGGCAAGAGCAAGAGCCTGATCAAAATATTTTTTTTGCCAAGTAGCCCTGTACATCTGTACCAATACTCTGCCCATTGCACTTTGCATATTAAAAGGTAAAATAGCCCCTCCATAATTTATTGGTGGACTATCATTTCGCTCTTTATAATAACCTATATTCCCAGATTCAATATACCATTGATCTTTATGATAATCAATAGTTTCTATTACTCTTTGTATAAGGTCATCAGCAATGGTGACAAAAGTCATATTATGATAACGCCCTCCTGATTGATACGAAATATTTTGAATTGTGCTATCATTTTTAATAATAGCTGCGAACTTGGCCATTGGATAAGTGATATTAGCACTATGCACCACATGAGCATAAGTTTCTCCATCATCCGGGATTGTATTATAATGATTGGTTGACCATGCAGCACCAGAAATTCCTCGGTAATCAGATATATTACTTACACCTGCTTGTGGCGGTTGCAACTGATCTCTAAGATCATCTCTTCTATCAATAACATTACCCATACATTGTATTAAAGTATTAGCATATTTAGGATCATGCGTTGTTTCATACATCAATATCAAGGCTTCCATGTGAGCAGATGTCGCCCATGAAAAATCAGTTTGATTTCCACTTTCAGAATAACCAAGGTGTACATCATACCCCATGTTGTCAAACATACTTTTATAGTAAGATTGAGCATAAGATTTTAGTATAAATAGCAAGGTGAGGATTGTAAAGATTTTTTTCATGTTAAGAGTTTTGATTTGAAATAATTTAAAGAGAATTATTTCCCTTGATTTTGGCTAAACAAATATAAAAGTTTCAATCACCAAACCATGAATTTATTTTTAAGAACTTAAAGAGAACCATTTTGTGTAGTGACTTACAAATTATAAGTGTAGAATGTAAAAAAAATTTTAGAAAGGATATGAAAAAAGAAGTATCTGTTATTATTGAAACAGACATAAAATAAAAAAGTACACTTGTAAAAAGTGTACTTTCTTTGGGTGAATGAGGGGTCTCGAACCCCCGACCTTCGGAACCACAATCCGACGCTCTAACCAACTGAGCTACAATCACCGTTTTGTGAGTGCAAATATAGAACATTTTCCTCAACTACCAAACAATTCCATCAAAATTTTTCAAAGAAATTAACTTCTCAGACGTAAATCCCTCAGCATAAGCAACTCCCGATAAACGCCCTAAATCCTGTGCACGGTAAGTTAAGCTTTCATAAAAGTCTTTTGTTGTAATCGGAGTTTCTGGTTCTTTAGAAGCCGGATCATAAAACTGAGTTTTATAGGCCATGCAGGATGCAATTTTTGTCTCCAGAAATTCTGAAATATCAATAACAAATTCCGGTTTGATATTTTTCCATTGAATATAATGAAAAACATGCTTAGGTCTCCACACCTCCTGATTCTCGCCTTCTTCTACGGTCTCTATTTTTCTCAGTCCGGACAAAAAGCACGCATCTGATACTAATTTCGCTCCTTTTGCATGATCTGGATGTCTATCATCAATTGCATTGGCTAACACGATTTCCGGGCGGTATTTGCGAATCATTTTTACGATCCTCATTTGGTACTCTTCAGAGTTGACCAGAAAGCCATCTTTCATTCCAAGGTTCTCTCTTGCTGAAAGCCCCAAAATTTTAGCAGCATCCGCCGCTTCTGCCTTTCGTGTTTCATCTGTACCTCTAGTTCCGAGCTCGCCTCTCGTAAGGTCTACCACTACACATTTTTTACCCTCTGAAACCATTTTAGCAATAGTTCCGCCACAACCCAGCTCTACATCGTCAGGATGTGCTCCAAAAGCAAGTATATCAGTTTTCATATAATTCAAAGATAAGGTTAAAAATAAAAACTTCCCAAACATTACGAATGGGAAGTTTTAATATCTATAATTTACATTTTAAATTACTTATTGATCTCTGCATTTAATTTTACAGCATCCTGGTAAGTAGGATCTAACTGTAAAGATTTAGCTACATAATCTTTAGCTTTTGCAAGGTCAGTATCTTTATTCATATAAGCTACAGCAAAATATGCATAAGCAAGAGTCTGCTTGTTTGCTTCCTGATCAGCAGGTTTTACTGTACTGATGAATTTTTCGTAAGCCATTTTTGCCGCATCATTGTTTCCTGCCTGTTGGTAAGAATACCCCTGGCTGTAATAAGCAGGAGCCCAATCAGGAAGCAGAGCTGACATTTTTTGCCATGTAAGGATTGCTCCGTTCCAGTTTTTAATATCCTGGTAAGCTGTTGCTAACTTGAATAATGCATCAGAATCCTGATTATTCGCAGCAACCTGCTTTTTCAATGCTTCAATAGTTGGGTTAGTTGGTCCTTTGTCAACTTCTGACTGAGAAACACCTCCACCACCAGCGATGTTAGCTAATTCAAGATCCCACTTCATTGTTTCGTCTTTAGCAGCTTTTGCAATAGCAACTTTCTGCTGAGCCTCCGTCATTAAAGCCGTTTTTTTAGCAGCATCTTTTTCATCTTTTGCTAAACCTGCAGCAATAAGTCCTTGTAGACCTTGGTCAGCAGGCTGTACTCTTGTTTTCTCAGCTTGAGAAACGAAAGTATCCATGTTTTGCTTAGCATCCGCATAGTTTTTATCTGCGTATGCGTTGTAAGCTCTTAATTTGAACTTGATAGGATCCTCAATTTTATCAAAAATCTTATCTAATACCATTTTAGAGTTTGCATAATCTTCGTTTGTGAAATATAGTTTTGCAATTTCTAATTGAGTATATGGATCTTCATCAGCGTATTTTGTATAGTTGATAAGGTCTTGTGTAGCCTTTGCATTCTGTTGGTATCTGATATCATAACCTGCAAGTGCCTTATATGCAGGAGCATAAGTAGCATCTACACCGATAGCTTTATCGATATTCTGCTTAGCTTGCTGCCATTGCTGTGCTGCCATCCATAAAGTTGCCATTCTTGTATAAACGGAAGCCTTATTTTTAGCAGTAGGTAATGCTTTATCATAAGCAGACATAGCCTCTCCCGGCATTCTTTTTAATCTGTAAGCATCTCCTAATGTATAATAATAATGTGCAGGAACACCTTTTTTCTCTGCTTTCTCAATAGCTTTAGTCAAAAACTGGATCGCAAGATCCGGTGAACTGTTCTTTTCAAATAAAGTTAAAGCTTCTGCAGCTCTGAACAGAACTTCAGCATCTTTTTCTCTTGAATCAGTTACGACTTTCTGAATTTCAGCAACAGCGTTTTTGTCACCTTTACCTAATTTAACAGCAGCCAAACCGATTTTGTTAAGATAGCTTTTTGAATCAGCAGCTAATCCTTTATTGAAGCTTTCAATTGCTTTAGCATAATCTGGCTCTCCCTGTCTTAAGAAAGTATTTCCCAAATAGAAGTAGTTTTCAGCTGTAGGCTCTTTAGCGATCATTTCAGTGAAATTCGTTTTTGCCTGAGCAAATTTATCACTGTCTATACTGTTAATACCATCCTGCAGTGTCTGTGCAGAGGCAAAACCGGTAAAAAATACCACAGCTGCTCCAAAAGCAATCTTCTTTACATTCATATTCATTATATCTTTCATTTTATATTTTCTAATAATTGAGTTATATTCTACACAATTTTCAGACCAAATCAATATTTTTAACAAGGCTAAATTGTGAATTTAATATTTTTTAACGCATCTGAACTTCTCTCTTATAAATATTATAAGGCTGCAGACCTTCTTTCTGAACAATTTTCTGACCTAAATGGGTACATGAGAATCTAATAAATCCATTGGCAATATTAAAATTACCTTCGTTGATCAAGAAATAAAGAACTCTTGTAAACGGATATTCCATGGTACGAAGCCCTTCAAAATCTGCATTATAAAGTTTTCCTTTTTCTACAACAGGAAGAACTTTCACCATTTCTCTCAGTTTCTCAGAAGTTTTATCATAAGGACGGCTAAAAGTGTTAAGCCCCACAACCCCTATTTTATTGGGATATTTTCCTAATTCTTCTATGATCTTTTGATTTCCCGGAATAATAGAAAATTGAAGGTCTTTCGGCTGTTTTTTTAATTTTTCAGCGACAAAATTCAGATTACTTGAGTTGGTTCCATCGAAAATGAATTCTTTTTTATCAGACATCAATCCGCTGTTGATTTCCTCCATTGAAATACTTTCTTTTGGAGAATCTTTAGGAACAACAAATACTACTGCATCAGCAGCAAATTTAGCAGGAAGAAACTTTAAATCTGTTCTTTCTTCGTATGTTTTTATTTCTTCAGGGGTAAGATTTCTGGACATTACCACCACTTTAGCACTTCCTTTAAGAAGATCCAGAAGTCCTAAATCTTCTTTTTTAGTTTCTACTTTAATGTGGGTTTCAGGGTAATTGATCATATACCCGTCAGCTAATGCTTCTGTGACACTTTGAAAGGACTCGTCAGTAAAAATTGTAAGATCACCTTTGTGATAGGAAGGAGCATTTTTCTCCTTTTTGCAGCCTGCAAGCATCATGCTTAAAACAAAAATTACTGCAAGCTTAAAACTATTCTTCATTTCTCGATTTTTTAATTCTTGAGATTGCCCTGTAAATTCTGAAAATACCATAGATAACCAGTACTACACCTAATGCATAGGCAACAGCAGGTTCTAAAATAGTAAAGAAGAATTTGTAGACAATCACTACAATTCCTAAAACGATATAAAACAATCCCGTAATCAGGGATAACCAATTGAACATCATGTAACAAAAATACCAAAAAAAATAAAAAGAGAAGCATATGCTTCTCTTTTTATTTATATTTTGAATAAATAAATCTTATTCAAAGTTCATAGTAAATGGTACACTATAGTAAGATCTAACGCTCTCCCCGTTTCTTTTTGCAGGAGTCCATTTTTTAAGTTTCTTAACTACACGTACAGCTTCACTGTTGAAATCGCTATTCGGAGATTTCTCTTCAATAGTAACTGCAGAAACAGTTCCGTCTTTTTCTACAACGAACTTAAGCTTAGCTTTAAGCGTTCCTTCACCTCCTTCCATTAAAGAAGTATCGAAATTATCTCCCAAGAACTTTCTTAATGCTCCCATACCTCCAGGATATTCTGCAGATTGGTCAACATCTTTATAGATCTCGTTAGGATTGTTTGCTTTTACTTCTACAGTACTAGCTTTAGTACCTGTAGATGGTGGTGGCGGCGGTGGCGTATAAGCCGGAGCCTTTACCCCCTCCTGATTCTGTAAACCGGTTGTTGTTTCCAACTGTTTAGAGATTGGCGGCGGTGGCGTTTCAATTTTCGGAGCTTTTACAGGCTCAGGAACTACGTTCTGAATTACCTCAATTTTCTCTTCTTCTTTTGGAGGAGGAGGTGGTGGTGGTTCTTCTTCTTTAGGCTGCTCGATAATTGGTTCTTCTTCGATAATATCTACTAGATCTGCCTTTACTTCTTGCTTAGGCGGAGCTGTAAGATTTTTAATCGTAAGATAGATGAACGGAGACAAAGCTGCCAAAAGGAATAATGCTGTTCCGATAATAAAAGACTTGGTTAAAAGTCTCGGATACTGATGTCTAAGATCATAGGCACCATATTCCTTGTTTCTATTTTCAAATACGATCTCGTCTAAAGTAAGATTCTGACCGTATACATTTTCATCTGCCATAGATTAGATATAACAATTTTATGGTTAAATTACTTTGTAGCAGCAGCTGGTGCAGCAGCACCTCCTACTTTTTTCTCGTAAACAGCTTTTTCCCAAGGCTTAATGTCAGTAACACCGTACTGCTCACTTTTGGTAATTGCCATTTCATCAAGAATATCAACAAAGTTCTTATATACAGCATCGTCAGTTGGCTTAATGATCACGGTAAATTTCGTTTGATCTGCAGCTCTAGATTTTGCCTGCTGAATTACTTTTCTAATTCCTTCTCTATCAAGAGTAGTTTCCATAAGAGTTTGGTCATTCAAGGATGTAGCATCCTGCTGGTGCCAGAAAACTCTATTATTTTTTCCTAATAAGATAGAAATTGAATTAGAAAGTTTAATTTCTGTTGGAGGTGGTTTTTTTGTTTCATCTTTCGGTTTAGCCGGAAGACCCAAATCCATCACGTTCGGTTTACTGAACGTAGTTGTGAACATAAAGAAGGTAATCAATAGAAAACCCAAGTCCACCATCGGAGTCATATCGACTCTGGTACTTTGCTTCTTGGAACGGACCTTGCCGCCCTTGCCGCCTTTCTCTTGTACTTGTACTTCTGCCATTTCTATCGATATTATTCGTTAGGTTTACCTTCTTGTGATGTAATCAACCAAAATTTAAGAAAATCAATATCTCTTAAACCCTCAAATAGACTTTTAACTTTAGGATACTGAGTTGTAACGTCACCTTTAATCGCTAACTTGTAGTCGGGGTTAACGCTCAAACTTTCTTTTACCCAATCAATTAATTGCTTATTTGTACTGTCCATAGGAATACCTGTAGGACTCTTATAATTTTTCTGCTCATCTGCAGGCATATCCAAGTACCCTTTAAGTTGGTTCATTGGAACTCCAATTGCCTGAACTTTCTGGAAAGCTGCTTTCTGGTTGTTGTCAAAAGTAATACCATACTTTTGTCCCATTTTATCCAAAAGAGCAATTCTTTCTGATGCGTTTTCTACTGGCTGGAAATAGAATTTTCCGTCCGGAGTAGCGTTGATAGTCATTAAACTAGCATCAGGAAGCAATTTTTCCGAAATTGAAGATGGCGGTTTGATCTGCTCCACGTCAGGTTTTTTAAACTGAGTGGTCAAGATAAAGAACGTAAGGAGTAGGAACGCAACGTCACACATTGCAGTCATGTCCGTAATTACTCCATGTCTTTTTGGTTTGACTCTCGCCATTATTATAAAATATTTTTAATTAAACTTCTTTTAATTGCTAATGCAAATATCTTGCTAATTCTTAGTTGAATTCAGCGAAAGATTGTTGGATACTCATAGAGATCTCATCGATCTTGTAAGTTAATCCGTCAATTTTAGAAGTAAAGAAGTTATAAAGGATAATAGCGATTGCTGAAGTACCAATACCTAATGCCGTGTTGATCAAGGCTTCAGAGATACCTGTAGATAGAGCAGCAGCATCCGGAGTACCACCTCCTGAACCTAATGCGAAGAACGCCTTGATCATCCCGATTACCGTTCCAAGTAGTGCTACTAACGTTGCAACAGTACCTAAAGTAGAAAGGATCATCATGTTTTTCTCAAGCATTGGCATCTCAAGAGTAGTAGCTTCTTCGATAGCTTTGTTAAGCGCTACCATTTTCTGCTCCTTATTTAATGTAGTATCGTGAGATAGTGCTTTGTAAGTAGTAAGACCTTCTTTTACTACGTTACCTACAGAACCTTGTTGTCTGTCACACTCTTCGATAGCTTCGTCAATTTTGTTTTGGTTTAGTAAGCTTCTTACTTGTACAACGAAGTTGTCTAAGTTTCCTTTTCCGGCAGCTTTACCAAGAACGAAATATCTTTCAAAAGAGAAAACGATTACAGTAATCATGAAAGTAATCAAGATTGGTACGATAACCCCTCCTTTGTAGATAATACCTAAAAACGATTCTGGGTGAATGTCTTTTCCTTCAACACTTGAAAAGGCTACAGATCCACTTCCTAGTTTATCTGCATCTTTAAAGTTTCCTGGGCTACCAAGAACGAATAAATAAATACATACTCCTATAATAAATAGAATAGGAATAATAACAGCTGGATTTAAACCTCCTGCCTTTCTAGCAACTACTTGCTCATCATTTTTTGAAACATTCATTTCCATATTTAACTAAATTATATTGTTTTAAAATTTTACAGGGTGTAAATTAAAGGCAAAATTAATTAAAATGCAAGAGTCTTAATTAAACATTTTGCTTTTTTTTGATAAAGAAATTTTAATACGATTTCGATATAATAATTATTTTTAATTATTTTATTTATTTTTTCCAAATTTAACATTTGAGTTAAAAAATCAAAAAAATAAGACACCCATTTTTTTTAATTTCCCAATGTTAAATTTTATTTAAATTACGATATTCACAATACGGTGAGGGACTACAATGATTTTTTCAGGGGTTTTACCCTCCAAAATCTGTTGCATTTTCTCACTCGAAATCACCAAATCTTCCACTTCTTTGGCAGATAATTGAGCTGAAAGTGAAATTTTGAACTTCATTTTACCATTTACACTTACCGGATACTGAATTTCGTCTTCTACAAGATAATCTTCATTTAATACCGGGAACTGTTCAAATTCAATAGACGTATCATGTCCTAACAAACTCCATAGTTCTTCACAGATGTGAGGAGCATACGGAGAAATGATAACGGCCAGCGGTTCTAAAATATTGCGCTTGTTACATTTTATTTTCTGAAGCTCGTTTACTGCAATCATAAATGATGATACGGATGTATTGAAAGAGAAGTTTTCAATATCATATACCACCTTCTTTATTAAGGTATGTAAAACTTTGTATTCCGCTTTTGTAGGTTCTTCTTCTGAAACTTCAAAGGAATCTTCGTTGAAATACAGATTCCAGAATTTTTTAAGGAAACCATACACCCCACTTAATCCCTGAGTATTCCAAGGCTTGGATTGTTCTAATGGACCCAGGAACATTTCATACAGTCTTAAACCATCAGCTCCGTACTCTTCACAGATGTCATCAGGGTTTACCACATTGTATTTTGACTTGGACATTTTCTCTACTTCACGGTCTGTAATGTATTTTCCGTCTTCCAGAATAAATTCTGCATTAGCATAATCTGGTCTCCATGCTTTGAAAGCTTCGGTATCCAATTCATCAGAAGTTCCTTTTAATAAGGATACGTCAACGTGAATCTGCTGAGTCTGGTAATCTTTAGCTAAATTTTTAGATACATATTGATTAGTTCCGTCAATTCTATATACAAATGCACTCATTCCCAGGATCATCCCCTGGTTGATCAATTTCTGGAATGGCTCATCATGATTGATATATCCTCTGTCTTTTAAGAACATATTCCAGAAACGGGAATATAATAAGTGGCCTGTTGCGTGTTCGCTACCACCAATATATAAATCTACCTGTCCCCAATAATCTGAAAGGTCTTTTGCACAGAACTCTCCGTCATTCTTAGGATCCATATATCTAAGGAAATACCATGAGCTTCCTGCCCAGCCCGGCATTGTAGATAATTCTAACGGGAAAATAGTTTTATCATCAACAAGATCTGTAGCAACTACTTTCTGATTAGCTTCATCCCATGCAAATTCTTTTGCATTTCCTAATGGCGGATCTCCGTCTTCTGTTGGCAAATATTTTTCAACTTCAGGAAGTTCCAATGGTAAAGCAGAAGTCGGCAACGTGTAAGGCATCCCATCCTTATAATATATAGGAACAGGTTCTCCCCAATAACGCTGTCTTGAGAAAATTGCATCACGCTGTCTGTAGTTTGTTGTTCCATGACCAATACCTTTAGTTTCGATCTCAGCGATGATTTTTGATTTCGCGTCGTTATAGCTCAATCCGTTTAAGAAATCAGAGTTTACACAAATGGAGTCTTTGGAATCAAAAGATTTCTCCTGAACGTCTTCTTCAGTTTCTACAACTTTTTTAATTTCAAGGTTAAATTTCTTTGCAAATCTGTGGTCACGCTCATCATGTGCCGGAACAGCCATTACTGCACCTGTTCCATATCCCATCAATACATAGTCTGAAATATAGATCGGCATTTTCTCATTGCTGAACGGATTGATTGCATAACTTCCTGTGAAAGCTCCACTCACGTTTTTCACATCAGACATTCTGTCTCTTTCTGTTTTTTTGGAAGTTTCTTCAATATAAGTATCTACTTCTACTTTTTGAGCATCGGTAGTAATAGTTTCTACTAAAGGATTCTCCGGAGCCAATACCATAAAGGTTGCTCCAAAAATGGTATCAGGTCTTGTTGTAAATACCTCAACAATTTCATCGTGGCCTTCAACCTTAAACTGAACCTGTGCACCCTGAGATTTTCCAATCCAGTATTCCTGGGAATCTTTCAAAGGCTGTGGCCAGTCCAAAGTATTTAATCCTTGTAATAATCTTTCAGAGTAAGCAGAAATTCTCATACTCCACTGCATCATTTTCTTTTGGAAAACAGGGAATCCTCCTCTTTCAGATTTACCGTCTTTCACTTCATCATTTGCCAATACAGTTCCTAATGCAGGACACCAGTTCACCGTAGTTTCAGCTCTGTAAGCAAGACGATAGTTTAACAGGATATCTTCTTTATCAAGATCGGAAGCCATCTTCCATTCTTCTGCTGTGAAATTTAACTCGTCGTTTTGATTGGCATTTAATCCTTCGGTTCCTTTTTCTTCAAAATGTTGGATTAATGAATCAATAGATTCTGCTTTGTCAGTATTTTTATTGTACCAAGAGTGGTACAGCTGGATAAAGATCCACTGTGTCCATTTATAGTAAGAGGCATCTGAAGTTCTTACTTCTCTGCTCCAGTCGAATGAAAATCCGATTTTTCTTAACTGCTCTTCGTATCTGTTGATATTTTGTTCTGTAGTAATAGCCGGATGCTGTCCTGTCTGTATCGCATATTGTTCAGCAGGAAGTCCAAAGCTGTCATATCCTACCGGGTGAAGAACATTAAACCCCTGATGTCTTTTGTATCTTGCATAGATATCCGATGCTATATATCCCAGCGGATGACCTACGTGAAGACCTGCTCCGGATGGATACGGAAACATATCGAGTACATAAAATTTGGGTTTATCTGTATTATTAGAGGTTTTATAGGTTTGATTTTCCTCCCAGTATTTCTGCCACTTTTTTTCTATCTGCTGATGATCGTAAAACACTTTATATATATGTTATATGTTAGACTTTAAAATATTGAATTATTTTTTCTTTTTAACAAGATTCACAAAAATAATGATTTTAAAGTAAATGGAAATTTAATTTATGATGAATTGCAATTCTGTCTTCAACAAAAAAATCCCATCCGGAGATGAGATCTGTTTTTATATCCTGAAGTATATACTATTATTGAATAACTCTTTTGAAGGTATATGTTCTTGTCTGGAATATTTTCGGATCCTGAGTTTCCTCTCTTACAGCAAGATTGAGCGTTGTATCATCCAAAGTAATAACCTTTGCATTCTGAGGCTCTACAATCCCCTGAATTTTCATTTGAACGTCTTTTCCTTCTTTATTATAGGTATAATTGAATTTTACATCAGAAAGAATAGCACACTGACCAGGCGTAGCCGTATCTCCCCAGTTTGTTTTTCCTCCTTTGGAGTCAGCGCTGAACCACCATCTTGTTTGTTTCTGACAATCTGTATAAGTAATCGTGTTAGAAACCGGGTCTTCACCCACCTCAACAGTAGTAACTACTTCTTTTAATGGTTGCCAAGTCCCAACTAGAGGAGCTTCCAGAACAGTATCATTATTATCACTACATCCTGTAGCTGCAAACAAAGACAAACCTGCAAATAGTAATGCTAATTTCTTCATAGATCAATTTTTTCAAGCGCTAAAATTATAATTTTTTTGATTTATATTACTATTTTTTATGAAAAATTATTTCATCGACCTTTATTTATATATATTTTAAAACCCTCAGACCTCATTTTCCCTTTATTTAACAAATAATGAATAGATGCACCCATTCATTTTATTAAAAAAGTTATTTTTGCAAGAAAGAAAATACAAATGCAGGATATTACGAAAAACAATTTTGATTTCATACGTGTTCTCCTAGCCTTTATTGTCTTTCTTGGACATCTTGGCACCCTCAGCGCATCTCCCGATCTTAAAATTTTTGAGCACAGCCCTATAGAAATTGCTGTTTTCGGTTTCTTTGCAGTGAGCGGATTTCTTATTGCAAGGAGCTATGACAGGTCTTCAAGCCTGAAAAGTTATTTAAAAAAGAGAATCAGAAGAATTGTTCCCGCTTATTTATTGGTTATTTTCTTATGTGCAATTTTATTAAGTTTGGTAAGTACATATTCTCTCACCGAATATTTCAGCAATACTCAAGTTTATAAATATCTCTTTTGGAATTCATTATTTTTAAATTTTAAAGCACCCTGGCTTCCCGGAGTTTTTGGAAATCAAGCTGTGAATGGTGCCTTATGGACGCTGAAAATAGAAATGTGCTATTATTTCTCAGTACCGTTATTGTTTTTGCTTTTTGGAAAGAATAATAAATACAGGAATATAAGCTTGATTATTTTATACTTTTTATCACTTATTTATCTTAATTATTTTGAATCTTTACATAAAATTTCAGTTGCCAAGCAGCTTCCAGGAACGCTATCCTACTTTATCCCCGGAATGCTGATTTACTTTAATTTTGATAAATTCATCAGGTATAAAAATATACTCTTCATCATTGCTCTTGCCACGGTGTGGATTGATTTATACTTAAATATTCAGCTTTTTTCCCCAATGATGATCGGTGTTATTGTAATGTACATTGCCTATTCATTCAAATTCTTAAATAATTTCGGGAAATATGGTGATTTCACATACGGAATTTACATCTTTCACTTCCCTATTATCAGAACTTTTCAGACTTTAGGGTTGTTTGAAGATTACAATCCATTTGTAATGGCTTTGGTATGTATGTTGGTGGTTATTGCGGTAGGGGTAAGCTCCTGGCATTTTTATGAAAAAAGATTTTTATAATTTTACAGTCTTAAAAAGCATAAATGAAAGATCTTGTCTCCATTATCACTCCCTGTTATAATTCTGCAGAATTTATCGAGGAAACCATACAGTCTGTTCTTAACCAGACCTACGAAAACTGGGAATGGCTGATTACCGATGACCTGTCAAAAGACAACACTGTTGAGATCATCAGAAAATACAATGATCCCAGAATAAAACTGCAGGTACTGGAGAAAAACGGAGGAGCAGGAAACGCCAGAAACAACAGCCTGGAAAGAGCACAGGGCCGATATATTGCTTTTCTGGATTCTGATGATTACTGGTATCCTGAATATCTGGAAACAATGACGGATTACATGCAGGAACACAATGCAGAACTGGTCTACTGTAATTATTCCAGATGTGATGAGCAGCTTCAGCCCATTCTGAAAGATTTCATGGCTGATAAAGTCGTTACGTTTTCCAATCTGCTGAAGACATGCCGTCTTGCACCGGTTTCCACGATGTACGATACCAAAAGGGTTGGAAAGTTTTTGTTCCCTGTAAAAAGCAAGCGTGAAGATCATGTCATGTGGCTTAATCTTTTAAAAGTAATTCCTGAAGGGATTCCTGTACAAAAGACACTCGCAAAATACAGAATGCGCGAAAACAGCGTTTCAAGAAAGAAAAAGAATATCATCAAAGATCAATATCTAGTTTATAAGGATTTCATGGGCTTTTCAACATTAAAATCATTGTATTATACGGCGAACTGGGCGCTGAACGGATTCATGAAGTATTCGAAAATTTTCAATTAATGGAGTATTCAAAAGAGTTCAAAGCCGCTCTGAGCGCTTTTTCCGGTCCCGAAAAAGACAAACTTATTTTCAGACTTCTGAGAAAGGATAAATTATTGTCTAAAAAGTTATATTTCGAGCTTATTGATCCTGAAACCACAGATGATAAGAGAAATACAATGGAGGAAATTGTAACTGAAAAGGTTCTTTTAGCCTCAAAATATACCGGAAATGCTCCCTATTTTCTGACTATTATCCGAAAAATAAGTGCAGAAATCACTGAACACATCAAAATTACCACAGATAAATTCGGGGAAGTTTCACTGAATCTTCTTCTCGTCAATAAAATCCTGGAAAATAATAGTGACCTCAGCAGACAAAGGTTTGACAATGTGTACAAGCTCTATATTTACATCATCAACAAAGTATTCAAATCCTTGACTCTTATTAAAAAACTGGATGAGGATTACTGGATGGAAATTGATGAATATCTGCGTGACACTCAAGAGAAAATATTGGCGAACCATTATCTTCAAAAACTATGCATCAACAACGGCCTTGATTTCAATTGGTTTGAATGCGAAAAAATACCTGACAATATTGATCAAATTATGAAGGAAATAAAAAGTCAGGGATTTTTAAGATAAAATTTTCTGCAGAATCATTTGAGTCGAATCTGGTTTTCCGTCTACGAATTTCCCTGCATTCTGAGACATTTCTGTAAGCTCTTCCTGATTATCTTCATTCATGAGAAATAAAACAAATTCTGCGGCTGTATATTCGTCCGGAAATGATTTTCCGCCATTCGCAGCAATCAGGTCATCGGCTTCCGGATTCTTTTTGTACTGATTTCCAAAGATCACAGGAACACCAAAAGTTGCTGCTTCCAGAATATTATGAAGTCCTGCATCATGAAATCCTCCTCCTACAACGGCTGCATCTGCATAAGAATATAATTTTGATAATAAACCGATGCTGTCTATAATCAGAAGTTGAGCATTGTTAATTGATGACTGAACATTTTCTATTTGGCTATACAATAATACATCCGGAAATATACTTTTCAAATGTTCTACTCTTTTCAGATCATGGGGTGCGATAATGAGTTTCACTGTATTATTTTTACGGGAAACTATTTCTGCTATTTTTTCTTCAGCCTGCCATGAACTTCCGAAAACTACCGCTTTATTTTCTCCTATAAAATCCGCAATAAAATCAACATGGTTGTTTCGATTACGAAGTTGCTTTACTCTGTCAAACCTTGTATCTCCCGTTACGGAAGACTTCATCAATCCTACACTTTTAGCCAGGGCTAAGGAAAATTGGGTCTGATGAAAAAACCAATCCACATCTTTCTGAAGCTGCTTCACAAACCATTTACCATAAGAGGTAAAGAAAGATTGTCTTTCATAGAACAGAGCTGAAATAACGTAGATTTTTGTCCCTTTGCTTTTCAGTTCAGCAAGCAGATGATACCAGTAATCATATTTAACCGTAAAAAATAGTTCAGGATTAAACTGTGATACAAATTCCTTCACAGTGTTTTTTTTATCAAATGGCAGGTAACAAATAACGTCTGCGATATGTTTCTTCTTAACGACATTTTCATATCCTGAAGGAGAAAAAAAAGTCACCAGAACTTTATGCTGGGGAAAATTCTCTTTAAGTTTTTCCAGGACAGGCAGTCCCTGCTCATATTCTCCCAGACTTGCAGCATGCATCCAGATTACTTTATCCGTTTTTGCAAATGCTGATTTTACTTTATCTAACGACTGCTTTCTCCCTTCAACGCTTTTTTTAGTTTTATCATTAATCAATGCGAAAACCTTCATTCCGAAGATAAGGAGACTGATAAATATATTGTATAGAAAAGCCATGTTTATTATTCTTTTATTTCAATTCTATCATGATCCGTAGGTGGATTGGATATGACTAAAAACTCGATTTCTTCCGTGGATTCATTAGAGATAAAATGTTTTGATTCCGGTGCTATAGAAATAGATTCTCCTTGTTTAACCGGATATTTCTCTTCATTGATATAGAATACAGCTTCTCCTTTCAGAATATAAAAAAACTGTTCTGCCACTTGATGATAATGCAGTTTTTCTGAAGTTCCTGCAGGCATCTTTTCCTGCTTTACAGATAAGCTTGGTGTATTTTTAAGGATCCAGCTGTCACAATGGTTTCCCCAGGTGTAGTGTTCTGAATTATCTTTAGAATGTATCATTTGAATAGATGGGCAATAAAAAGTAATGCAGGGGTAAATAATACAACAGATAAAAATATAGCGGCAAATGAAATTCTGGGTTTTGCTTTCTCATCTGCAGCATATCTGAACATATAATCCTGAATATTTGTAAAAATGACTGCCAGTATCACAAAAAGTATTCTCAATCCAATTTTCATAATTAAAAACTGAGCATTCATATTCTGATCTGTAATTTCTACAGGGAAATTAGTATCTTCAGGATGTCTTAATCCATAAACAAACAAAGCGTATAGACCAAGAGCTAATACAGGCATGAGAAATGCATATATTTTCCCACCAAATCCATCAGCCTTTCCCTGCATATCAAAATGTACAGGAATTCTCTCTGGCAATGTGCTATATTTTTTCAGGGTAAATCCCCACAAGAAAACGACCCATCCAAAATTAAAAATATCAAAAATTGTAAAAAGAATATTTTCCATTTCAGATGAGAATTAATGAGAATTAAATTACACTTTTCAGCACTCTCAACTTGTGAGTATGTTTGTTCATTTCTTTATTGAAAATCCCTGTGGAATCCAATGTATCAATTCTTACTTTTCCGGAAGCGTGAATAATTTTTTGATTATCCAGCATAATACCTACGTGAATAATTTTTCCTTCTGCATTTTCAAAGAAAGCAAGATCTCCTGGCTGTGTTTCTTCTACAAAGGTAAGTGGTTCTCCTACCTCAGCCTGTTGTGAAGCATCTCTTGGAATTTTAATATTGTGAATTTTATAGACCAGCTGGGTAAATCCGGAACAGTCTACTGCAAAAAAGCTTTTGCCTCCCCACAAATAAGGTACATTAAGGAATTCTTTTGCCGTAAGTGCGATACTTTCCCGTACATCATGACTTCTCCTTGAAGCAACCACCGGAAACTCTACTTCTGATCCCATAGACAATAATGTCTTCCCGTCATTCATTAATACAGAAGAAAAATCTTCAGTAACAACAGTCACTTTTCTTGCTGCCAGTTCTTCATCCGTTACCGGTTTCAGCTGTTTGGTATCCATCCATCCTTCATAGCCGTCGTAGTGCATTTTTATTTTGGTCCAGTTTTTATCTACTTCCAAAATATCAGCACTTTCTCCAAACAATATTTCCGTAACAATTTCAGCTCTGTCAGAATTCTCTGCACGAACCGGCGCTACTGTAACAATACAAATTCCTTTATTCATTAACTCTCAGTTTAAAGATTGAATAATTTAAAGATTAAAAATACGGTATGTACCTCTTTAAATGTTTAATCCTTGAATGTTTTAATTACTTTCTGCGAAGAAAGTTGACTCCATCACGCAAAGGTAAAATAAGATTTTCAAAATCTTCGTCTTTTGCCGCCAAATCATTCAATTCCTGGATAGACTGGGTAGACTTCAATTTTGGGTTTTCTTCAAGCACTTTTCCATACCACAAAACATTATCAAACAGGATTACCGTTCCGGACTTGGTGTGTGGTTTTATCAGTCTAAAATATTCCGCATAATTTTCCTTATCAGCATCCACAAAAATCAGATCAAAAAACTCGTCTGTTTCTTGTAAGAATTCTTTAGCATCCTGAAGTTTAAAATCAATCTGACTGGCATATTCACTGGACTCAAAATATTTTTTTGGCAGATAGGCAAGATCTTCGTTCACATCCAGCGTCGTAATTTTACCGTCTTTTGCCAATCCTGATGCAAGGCATAGGGTAGCATATCCTGTGAAGGTCCCTATTTCCAAAATACTTTTCGGCTGCAGCATCTGGGAAATAATAGTCAATAACCTTCCCTGCTGGTATCCGGAAATCATATGAGGCTGTGTCGTTTTCTGGTAAGTCTCTCTTCTCAGTTTTTTCAGCATTTCGGATTCCGAAGAAGCGTGTGCTTCCAAATATCTGTCCATTTCAGGATTCTTTTCTTCAAAAAAACTCATACCATTTTAATTTAAAACAAATTTAAGGATTTTAAAGCTAGTTTTTAAATTCAACAAGAAGATACAAAAAAAGAGAGAAATTAATCCCTCTCTTTTTCTTAGCCAGATCTAAATTGTATGTAAAAATCATTATACGGCTATACAATATTGTCTGATACCAGCACAAACCCATCCCGGGCAGCACTCTGTTTCTGGGCTAGTACAAAATATCTGTGGATTACACCCTCTAATAGCACCTTGTACAGTTTTCATTTCTACTCTTGAAAGTTTTTTTGAATTTTTCATAATTATTTTGTTTAGTATTAATTTCCTACTCTTTAGATTTTCGGACACCTCTTTAATTATTTCCTTTAATAGAGATTTAAATATACATATTCTTTTATTAATCAACTAATTAAATGAATAAAAATCTATATTTCAGTGAAAACCCCATATAAAATACCGTGAAAACACGGATGGTATTTTTGTGGTATTAGTTATAAGTTTGCAATGAGAATAAGGGGTAAAAACACTAAGAGAAACAAGATGATTGCAGGAGAGACACAAACTAACCATGAGAATCACAAAAAAGTTATGCTGAAAGGCAAAACTGATTCTTCTGCAGCAAAAACTAAGAAAGAAATATCCACTTCATTTTTGCTACGAATTATTTCGCTCCTGAAAAAGGAAGAATTAATTTGATTAAAAATAAATCCCGGCCACCTTCGGGATTTGTTTTTTTTAAGCCATCCTATTTCCATTCAAGCCAATTCAATTAATCCTATTCCAGGAACAATATTTTCACCAACTTCAATTCAAAGTAACTTTTCTGAGTTCATCCGATTTTTTTATTCCAAGCACCAACAAAACAGCCTGAATTATCATTAGACAGCCTGTTATTTCGGGATTTTCATCTTTACATTTATTTACATTCCCATCTTAACAGGGTAAAGTCCTTGTAAAAAAACAGGATAAACACTTATTCTTAAGCACTTACATAATCCTACATTTGATCTAAGTTTCTCGACCATGAAACAGTCACACAAAGGAGGTATCCGAAAATCCTAAAACAGAGTAGGGATATTTTAAAACAACCACATGAAAACAAAGACTTTATTTTTAATTGGAGCAATAGTGGGAATTGTGATGATATTTTCCCAGCTAAAACCTCAGGAAATGTCTTTTTATAAAGAAAAAGGCAATTACATCGTAGACAACAATTACATCCTTAAAGATGTCAAAAAAATTTCTGATGAAGACATAAAGAGTTTATTAAAACTACAAAAACTCCGTCAGAACAGTTTGGGTACCAATTTCATTATTTACAAAATCAACAGACAGTATATCATTCGCGGATGTTTAATGAAAGCGAATATCGACTGGAACAAATATGGAGATCTGAGAGCTAAAGTAGATGGCATCCTGAAAAAATACGGGGCTAAAGAACTTGGAACAGATTATTATGCTATTCAAAATAATCAGGTGGCAACTAATGCGGCATTGCTTACCCAGAAAGACATTGCTTCTTTAGGCAAACTTACCATAAGAGGAGCTGAAGAATACACGATCTGTCCGCCAACTATGGGAAGAAAAAATCTTACCAATGTGATCATAAAATCTTACAAAGTCAATACAGCTATTGATCCAAGAATCAATGTAAAGCTTAATAATGTATTGGTGAACTATAAATAACCGTTAAAGGCTGCTTTTGTTCTGAAGACAGCCTTTTTTAAATCTTTTGTCATGAAAAAAAAGCTTCAGTTATCGGGAATTTTTATTGTTCTTTTGATCGTATTCACCATAGGCATGAAGGGAACATTTGATGGTTACTACGGTTTTTATTATGAAAACAAGAACTATGATAAGCCTCTGGCGTATGTGATATCAGAAAATCTTGCCCTATCAAAGCCTATCAATATGTTTACTTCTTATACCGGCTTTGATACAGGATATGGTTTTTATGCACCGAATGTTGCCAGTGACTTTGTGATGAGCTTTGAACTGAAAGATAAGAACGGAACTCTCCTGGAACAAAAGACGATGCCTTATTTCAAAAGTAAGGAGAGCAGAGTAAGATATACTACTGTTTTTAATATGTTTCTGGATAAAATTTCCGACAAAAACACTTATGACCGTAAATATTATCAATATCTGGACATTATCATCAGACAGATTGCAGAACACGTGATGAAAGAAAATCCAAAAGCATCAAGTGTTACTACCAAACTTTATCTGTACGACTACCCTACTATTGCAGATTTTAAACAGGGAAGAACGAATGAAAATCTTATTCTTATTGATGAATTCAAACATTAAAGTGATGAAAAAGCTGAATGTACTTTATACCAACATTGAAAACTTCTTTTTCAAACAGGATAATCAGACAGAATTCTTAAGCTTCTTCCGTGTTGCTATAGGAAGTGTTATCCTTTTACAATTTATCGCAGTGATACCGGATTTTGACAAATTATTTTCAAGCAGCAGTATTATTCCACAAGATATCATGAGTGTTTTCACACCTGAGTGGCTGATTACCTTCTCAAAAATTGTTACCTTTTTACAGGGCTTCGGTATTGAAGAGAGTACAACAGTTGTGATGACGAAAATATCATTTATTACATTGTGTATTTTGATCATTACCGGGTTTTATTCCAGAATTTCTGCACTTCTTTTACTTATACTGCAGATTGCATTACTCAAGGGAAGTTCTTTCTTTGCCTATGGTGCAGACTTTTTCACAAGTATGTCTTTATTTTATCTGGTACTTTTCCCTTCAGATCAATATTTTTCAGTCAGGAATTTTATTTTCAACAGAAAACCACGGGAAATAAATATCACACCGGTCAAAAGGTTATTTCAGATTCATATTTCTATTGCTTATTTCTTTTCCGGACTGGATAAAGCTTTAGGTTTTAACTGGTGGAATGGCGAATCTATCTGGAAAGCCATTCATCTGCCCTATTCCAACAGAGATCTGAATTTTGATTTCAGCTGGCTTATAGAACATTCTTATATCTTAAGTTTTATAGGATGGAGTACAATTATCATCGAAATGTGCTACCCGCTTTTCATCTGGTACAAACCGACTCAGAAGACATGGCTTTTCCTAACCGTTTCTATGCATCTGGGAATTGCACTCGTTCTTAATTTATATTACTTTTCAGCCATTATGATCGTATGGAATATCACCAATTTTTATTTTGAACAAACCGCTAAAAAAGCAGTTCCTTCATCAAAGAAGAAAATATCAGCTCAGTATATTCCGAAGCAGATTAACTCATAAACAAATAAATCCCGAATTGCTTCGGGATTTATTATTATGTATGGTTGAGTGATTATTTCTTAGGAGCGATATCCATCAGTTTCATAAACTCATCCAGCTTAGGCATGATGATGATTTCCGTTCTTCTGTTTTCTCCTCTACCTGAAACGCTCATGTTTGTCGCTTTAGGGTTATATTCAGAACGACCTCCAGCTGTAATTCTTGCAGGATCTACTCCAAACTGAGTCTGAAGAACTTTAGCTACAGAAGTACCTCTTAATGCAGAAAGATCCCAGTTGTCTCTTGGAAGGTTTGGAGAGTTCAACGGAGCGTTATCCGTATTACCTTCAATCAATACTGAATATTTATCATAATCATTGATTACTTTAGCTACTTTTCCTAACACTTCCTGAGCTGCAGGCAGGATATTGTAATCTCCTGTTTTGTACAACATATTATCTGAAAGAGAGATCATTACAACTCCTTTCAATACCTTCACCTGTACATCCTGATCTGATACATTATCCAATGATCTTTTCAGCTTGTTAGATAATGCCAGATTCAAGCTGTCATTCTTAGCATTGTTAGAAATCAATTGCTTGATATAAGAATTGGAAGCATTAATTTCTCCTACCAATTTATCAATGTTAGCAGAGCTTTTGCCTGTATTGGAAAGACACGCATCAAGTGATGATTTTAAAGCATCATGCTGGCTTTTCAGCAAGTTATTTTCACCGGACAATGCAGAGTTCTGAGACTTCAAATCCTGAATTTCTCTCTGTCTTTCTCCGATATTTTCAATACACTGCTTATAGTTTGTGCTCAAAGCATCATACTGCTTTTTGCTGACACAAGATGTCATCCCCAGCGCCATTGCAGAAACTGCTACAATTTTTAAAATCTTCATAAATAATCATTTTTAGACTACTCAAAGTTAGGGAAATTCAATTGAATTATATCGGTTATCTTTGCATAAAAGAAATTCTCAACATCTATGTTGGAAAAATCAAGCTTTATCAGCCAATTAAAAAATCTCGTTCACGACCCGGAAAATCACACGTATCTTCTGGCGGTAAGCGGAGGGGCAGACTCTATGGTTCTTGCCTCATTGTTCAGGGATTTAGGGCACGAAATCAAGGATTCAAAATTCCAGTTTCAGGTTGCCCATATCAATTATAAACTCCGTGGTCAGGATTCAGATCTGGATCAGAAAACGGTACAGGATTTTTGTGAGAAAAATCATATAAAATTTCATTTGTATGAAGTTTCGGAAAAGGATCAAAAACCTGAGAATTCTATTCAGCTTTGGGCAAGGGAACTCCGGTATGCTTTTTTTAAAGAAATTCAGGAAAAGGAAAAACTGGAATTTCTGGTTACCGCTCATCATCTGAATGACCAGCTGGAAACTTTTATCATCAATCTTTCCAAGGCGGCAGGCATCAACGGACTAAGTGGAATTCCATCCAATGATAATTATATTCTCAGACCGCTTTTAAATTTTTCAAAAAAAGATATTTATCAGTTTGCTGAGGAGAATACTGTTGAATTCCGGGAAGATCTGTCGAATAAAAAAAATGATTACCTGAGGAATAAGATTAGAAATGAGATTGTTCCGATGCTGATGGAAACCAACGATCATTTTCTGGAAAACTTCAGAAAAAGTTCCTTGTATCTGAACCAAACTAAAGATTTTGTGCAAAAACAGATTCAGGAGATAGAAAATCGTCTGACAGTATTTAACCAAGACTATAAAATCTTATCAAAGGAAAAGCTGGATCAGGAAAGTGATTTCGTAAAATTTGAAATTTTAAAAAAATACGGATTCAACCAGAAGGAAGAAATCCCTAAAATTTTTACGGCCGAAAACAACAGTTCATTTTTCTCAAAAGAATATCAGTTGATTGTTAATCGTGATGAACTGATTTTCATTGACAAAAGCAACGAAAAGGAAACCGGAGAGGAAATTGTACTGATCGATCATTTTGATTTTTCAGAAAACCAAATCAACATCAATCTCGTAGATTACATTGAAAACATTGATGGAATCAATAAAGGGATTGAATGGGATTTTGATGCAGACAAACTTCATTTCCCACTGCGTTTGAGAAAACAAAAAGAGGGTGACGAGTTGTATCCAACCGGTTTTTCCGGGAAAAAGAAAGTTTCTAAGTTTTTTAGGGACGAAAAATTATCTGCTCTGATCAAGGAAAAGACCTGGTTACTCTGTGATTCCAGAAACCATATTTTGGGGGTTATCCCTTTTAGACAGGACCGCAGATATCAGGCAGGCAGAACTACTCAAAAAAAGATAACTGTAAAGTGGACAGAAAAACAACTAACTCGTTAGCTGTTGATGATTTTAAAAAAGACAGCAATATAGCTTTTGGAATTTTATACCAACAGTATTTCGGTTATACTCAAAAATTTATTCTCAAGAATAAAGGCAATCCGGAAGATGCAGAAGATGTTTTTCAGGATGCATTACTCATTCTTTATCAAAAGCTGAATGCTGATGAATTTAAAGTTCAGACCTGTCTCGGAAATTATATTATTGGAATTGTTAAAAACCTGTGGTTTAAAAAATTAAAGCATAAGCATTTTTATATAGAATCTCCTGAAAACTATTTCATAGAACATCAGCAGGAAATAGCTGCTGCCATAGAGAATGAAAGATATTACTGGGAAAAGCTGCTGGGTTATATCAAGTCTATTTCTTCACACTGCCAGAATCTGATCCATGATATTTTTATTGAAAATAAAAGCATAGAAGAAATTCAGGATAAATATCAGTATTCCAGCAGGCATAATGCACAGAACCAAAAGTACAAATGTGTCGAACAAATCAAAAAAATTAAAAATAGCAGCATTCTTTCTACCTGATAATCAACACACTGCATAAAACAATCAACAGCATGGGTGATTTTTTCCTTACTAAAGGAACATAATAAGAAAAGAAATATATGTTCAAAAAAATAATATTGAGTTTTCTTATAGGAATAGGAATTTCAATGAATGCACAAAGCAAGGGTATCAATTTTCAAAAAATTGATCTGGAAGCCGCGAAAAAAATCGCAGCAAAAGAAAACAAACTGATCTTCATTGATCTGTACACCACCTGGTGCGGACCTTGTAAGCTCATGGCAAAAAACACTTTTACCGATCCTGGGATTGGAGACATGTTCAACAAAAATTTTGTGAATATTGCAATTGATGCAGAAAAAGAAGGACTGAGCCTGGCCAAAGAATTTAAAGTGGTGAACTACCCGTCCTTCTTATTCCTGGATCCAAAAGGAAAACTTGTTCAGTATGATTTCGGATATTATAATCCTGAACAGTTTTTAGGAGTAGGGGCATCTGTTCTGAAAAAAAAAGCACCTCAATCCGGCAAAACTTTAGATCAGGTAAAAGGTAAGATGATAGGAGATAAGATTGATAATTTCACAGCGAAAGATCACTTAGGCAACACATTTTCTTCATCAAAAGAAAATAAAAAGATGGTTATAGTTTTTATTCGCGGGCAATGGTGTCCTTACTGTAACAAATACATTGAAACCCTACAGAATCTGTCGCCCGAACTGAAATCAAAAAATGCACAGCTCGTAATTATTTCTCCTGAAAAACCGGAATTTATAGAAAAGACGATAAACAAAACAAAGACAGATTATACTGTTTTATATGATGAAGGCTATAAAATTGCTGAGGCATTCGATGTTCTTTATACGCCTGACAGTGAAACGCTTAATTTTTACAACTCAAAATTAAAGGAGGATTTCGCTGACAGCAGGTCAGATCATTCGGGAAGACTCCCTGTATCAGCCACTTACATCCTTAATGAGGATAAAGAGATTATATGGAGACATTTTGATACCGATTATAAAAAGAGAGCATCTGTAGAAGATATTATAAAAAACCTGAACTGATTGGATGAGAAATTGTTGTCTCGCTAAGACTGTAAGTCACTAAAATTGACAAAATAAATAATCATTTTTAATGATAGAATAGCTTATAATTATCTTGTTATGAAGGCAAAAGACGGAATATTTTAAATATAAGGCTTGAAAAAAGAAAGTTTCTAAGTTTTTTAGGGACGAAAAATTATCTATTTTAGCGAGGCAAAAATCTGGGTCCTGTCTGACAGCAATGATTCTTCAGGCAGAAGAGAAGATACACAAAGAATGAGAAGACAAAATGGAGTCTCAAAATTTTTAATGAAATGAACAATGAAATTTAGAAATTGGTTTTTATTAATTCTGTTATTTTTAGCGACAGGGATTAATGCGCAGATAAAAAATCCTGTAAAGTTTAAATTCACCGTCAATGACCTGGGAAACAATCAGTACGAAGCAGTATTGAATGCTAATATGGAAAGCGGATGGCACATTTACTCAAAAGATTTACCGGAAGATACCGGAATTCCTACTGAGTATAAGGTTACGGGAAAGAATATTGAGTTGATCGGGAAGTTTACTGAAGTAGGAAAAAAACATGAAGAGTTTTCTGAAGCTTTCGGTGGAACAATTGTTTTTTACTCCAATTCAGCAGGATTTAAACAAAAATTTAAATTAAAAGATCCGACAAAACCTGCGGATGTCACTTCTGAAATTACGTATCAAACTTGTGACGACAGAGTTTGTCTGGCTCCCAATACATTAGAATTCAACCAAAAAGTTACCCCAAAAGGAGCAACGGAAGAAGCTGCAACTGAGGAAACCGCTGGCCCTGTGAAAGATTCAGTAAAAATAACGGAGACTGTTACCGAAAACCCTGCAAAAACAGAAGCTACAGTCACAGAAACGTCAAAACTGGATCCTAAGCAGCTGAAAATTGCAACAATCGATTTCAAAAAACCATTGACAGATTGTGGTACAGCATCTACTAAAGTGGATGAAAACTACTGGACCTATTTATTCTTAGGATTTATCGGAGGATTAATCGCATTGCTTACTCCTTGCGTTTTCCCGATGATTCCACTTACTGTTTCATTCTTTACGAAAGGCAGCAAGAATAAGGCTAAAGGAAAAAGAGATGCTCTTATTTATGGGTTTTTCATTCTTCTTATTTTTGTTTTATTAAGTATTCCTTTCCATATTATTGACGGAATTGCAGGAAATATCTTCAACGAGATTTCTACCAGCGTATGGCTGAATATTGCATTCTTTATCATATTCATTTTCTTTGCCGGAAGTTTCTTCGGGTATTATGATATCACGTTGCCAAGTTCAATTGCCAACAAATCTTCTAAAGCTGAAGAAGCAGGAGGTATTATCGGAATTTTCTTCATGGCATTGACATTGGTGATTGTTTCTTTCTCCTGTACAGGACCTATTTTAGGAAGTTTACTGGGAAGTGCAGTAACCGGTTCTACCAATGTTCCGATGTTATTGACATTTGCATTGGCTGGATTCGGTCTTGCCTGGGCAATCGTTTTCGGATTATTGGCTTTATTCCCGCAAGCATTACAAAGTCTTCCGAAATCCGGAGGATGGATGAATACGGTAAAAGTAGTTTTAGGTTTCGTAGAATTGGCTTTAGCCTTGAAATTCTTATCTAAGGCAGATCTTGTTTCTAAGACATTCTTCTTAAAAAGAGAACTTTTCATCGCCATCTGGATTATCGTTGCATTAGGATTAGCATTATATTTATTAGGATTCATCAAATTCCCGCATGATGATAAAAAGCCTAAAATATCCATTACAAGAAAGATATTAGGGGTATTGGGAATTGGTTTTGTAATCTATTTAATCCAGGGTTTAATACCTTCTGACCGTCCGAAACTTCAGCTGTTAAGCGGAATTTTACCTCCATTAAATGTAAGCTACTTCCATGATGAGAAGGACGGGATTTTAGGAATGCATCCGGAACACGACTTCTTCCAAGCAATAGAGCTTGCCAAAAAAGAAGATAAACCAATCCTTATTGACTTCACAGGATACGGTTGTGAAAACTGTAGAAAAATGGAAGAGTTTGTATGGAGCGAGCCGGACATTTTACCTATCCTTCAGAATGATGTAGTATTAGCATCTCTGTATGTGGATGACAAAGAAGAGCTTCCGGAGGATCAAAAAACTAAAATTGACCTGGGAGAAGGACAAATTAAAAAAGTGAAAACAATCGGTGACAGATGGAGCTTATTCCAGCAGGTAAACTTCAACAATAACTCACAGCCTCACTATGTTTTGATCACTCCGGACGGTAAGGTAATCAACACGCCTGTTTCAGGATATATGCCAAAAGAGGATTTCAAGAAATTCTTAGAATGCGGGGTTAATTACTATAAAAAAAGTAAATAAAACCATTTACATAATATTTAAAAACTCACACCTTACCGTGTGAGTTTTTTATTTACCATGATAATTTTAATAATCAGTAAAAGCAAAAATATCATAAACATTCTCTTTCTTCGGGAAGCTTATGAACAGAAATATTTAAAATCCATCTAAAAATCATCAATAGATTCATGAATTTATAAAGTTTTTAATAACCAAGGCATATGTTTTGTATGAATTCTTCAAAAAAAATACCGTTTAACATTTAAAAACTTTAATCATGGCAGAAGTAATTGCACAAGAAAAACAGGGCGGCAAGCAAAAGAAAAAAATGATCAGAGTAGATATGACTCCTATGGTAGATCTGGGATTCCTATTGATCACTTTCTTTATGTTCACCACCAATTTTACAAAACCTAATGTAATGGATTTAGGGCTACCCGCAAAAGATCCAAACCCTCATCCAGTAGATAATTATGTAATTGGAGATAAAAACCAGATTACATTTATCCTCGGAAAGGACAACCGCGTGTTTTATCATCAAAGCAATGCCACGGATTTAAATTCCGCTAATCTTAAAGAAACCGATTTCAGTGGAATAAAAATTTCAAAAATCATTGCAGAGGCTTATAAAAACGCTCCGGCACCTAACAAATTCACAGTGATTGTAAAACCAACGGATGACGCGAATTATAAGAATTTTGTGGATATGCTGGACAACCTTGCGATTTCCAAAAAGGAACGATATGGCGTAACAGATATCAAGCCCTGGGAAACAAAGATTTACCAGGAATTAACTCAATAAAACACAAAGGGCATTTTTAAAGTGCTCTTTTTTGTTTACTTTTGAAAGAAGAAATAGATCTGCAGTGTGTAACCGGCTGTATTATTTTTAACCTTCTATAATTTTGGAATTATGCTGAACTTTGAAAGAACAGGAAACGGAAAAGAAACATTGGTACTTCTTCACGGATTTATGGAAAACATATCCATCTGGAGCGATATGGAGCACCATCTTTCCAAAGATTTTTCATTGCTTAAAATTGATCTTCCCGGGCATGGACAGTCTGAAATTTTAGCAGAAGTTCACACCATGGAACTGATGGCTGAGGAAGTAAAAAAAGTTTTAGATCAGCAAAATTTAGAAAAAGTACATCTTCTGGGACATTCCATGGGAGGATATACTGCACTTGCCTTTGCTGAAAAATATCCCAATTCTTTAAAAAGTCTCACATTATTTTTCTCCACTTATTTTCCTGACGATGAAGAGAAAAAACAGCAGCGCATCAAAAGCTATAGAATCATAAAAGATGCATTCGCCCATTATGCAAGAGCCGGAGTTCCTAATTTATTCAATCCGAATGAAAGAGATATTCTGGAAGGAAAAATTGAAATTGCTCTTGAAACCGCACTATCTACAAATAACCTTGGGGCTCTTGCCTGTGTGAAAGGCATGGTAGAAAGAACCGACAAAAAGCACATTATTGACACTCTGGAAGCTAAAATATTAGTATTGGCAGGAAAGCACGACAATGCTGTAAAAACCGATATGATGATAAAACACCTTCCGGACAGAACCAATATCAAATCTTATATTCTGGACTGCGGACACAACGGTCACTGGGAAAAACCCGGTATCTGTGCCGAAATCATTAATACAGAACTTCTTCACAACCTTCCTAAAAAACTGGTTTTATAAAATAGATTACCTCACAAATTAAAACCGCCTTAATGAAAAATCCTGTATATTAGTAGAGGATAATTTTGGTAATGGCTTTATTTTCATTCAAAAAAAAGAAACCACCGGCACCACCGGTTATAGGGCTTACACTTTCAGGCGGAGGAATGCGTGGAATTGCGCATATTGCTGTATTGAAAGCGCTGGAAGAATATAATCTGAAACCGCATATTATCTCCGGAACCAGTGCTGGTTCTATCATTGGTGCTTTTTATTCTTTTGGAAAAACGCCGGATGAAATGATGGAAATTGTAAGACAGACTTCTTTTTTTTCCCGATCCGCTTTAAAATTATCAAAAAACGGAATTTTCAGCTCCAATTTCATTTTAAAACTGCTTAAAGACTATTTACCGGAAGACAATTTCAATATTTTGGAAATCCCTGTATATGTTGCTGCAACAGAAATGACTCATGGTATTGTGGACTTCTTTTCTGAAGGAGAACTTTTCGGACCATTGCTGGCCTCTTCCAGCGTTCCTTTTATTCTTCCACCAGTAAGGATAGGTGAGAAAATCTATGTGGATGGCGGCGTTCTGGATAATCTTCCCATTGAACCTATCATGGATAAATGCAATTTTCTTATTGCTTCCCATGTAAACTCCATCAGTTATGATCAATTAAACAAAATGAGCCTGATGAAAGAATTCGACAGAATCCTTCACTTAGCCATTGCAAAATCGGTATATTCTAAAGCGAAATACTGCAATATATTTTTAGATCCGCCTAAGATGACGAAATACAGCCTTTTCAACAAACGATATATGGATGAAATGTTTCAGCAGGTGTATGAATATACCTGTCAGGAACTTGAAGAAAAAGGGTTTCGTAAAGTCTTGTGATTGCAAAATCCTGATTTTGCTGTTCCCTACAAACCTTCCTCTATCACTTTATTTTTGAAATTTTCTATAGTTCCGGATAAAGAGTCTAAAGACTTCCCTCCGGCTGCATTGATGTGTCCTCCACCGTTAAAGTACTTTCTTGAGAATTGGTTTACATCAACATCATCTTTACTTCTGAACGAAATTTTAACAAAATCCTCATACAAATCTTCCATGAAGAAGGCTGACATTTTTACGCCTCCGATACTTAAACCGTAGTTTACAAAACCTTCCGTATCTCCTTTCTGGAAACCAAATTCTTTCAATTCGTTTCTTGTAAGGCTTAAGACAGCTACCGTTCCGTCATTCACCACTTCTATTCTTCCCAGAACCAAAGCAAGCAAATGAAGGCGGGAAACCGTATTGGTATCCCAGGTATTGGATGTGATCATTGCCGGATCTGCTCCATTTTCAATCAGATTAGCAATAATTCTGTGAGTAGTGGCACTGGTAGAACGAAAACGGAAACCTCCTGTATCGGTCATAATTCCGGTATAAAGACATTCTGCCATATCCTGATTCACCAGTTTTTCATCATCCATTGCCTCAATGAAATGATAGATCATCTGTGAAGTTGCCGGAATTACGGTATCGGAATAAACAAAATCAAATTTTTCCGGCTGCTGGTGGTGGTCAATAAGAATTTTCTTTCCCTGAGCTTTCACCAGCCAATCTCCTAATAATCCAATTCGTGACGGAGAATTAAAATCCAGACAGAAAATAACATCTGCTCCTGCAATCATATCAGATGCCAGCTTTCTTTTATATTCTGCAATAATCACTTTCTTAGACTCAGGCATCCATTTCAGAAATTTAGGAAAATCATTAGGCACAATCACTTCTGCATGAATTCCTTTTGCTTTCAGATAATGCTTCAATCCCAAACTTGAACCAATAGCATCTCCATCCGGATTGTAGTGGGTAAGGATAACTATTTTGCTTTCTTGAGTAAGTAATGAATTGATATCTAAAAGTTCTGCTGGTGTAAACATCTGGTGTTTATTTTCGTTAAAATTAAAGTTTTCAAAGATAGAGCTTTTATATAAATCATTTAAATATTATTTTTGCACAGAGAAATGGTATTCTTATCAGGGGTTTGCCATTGTCTGGTAAAAAAACATTGCATTTAATTTCAAAAAAAAATAATTAAAGTTTGTAACTTATAAAAATTTATATATCTTTGCAACCTGAAAATTAATAGATTAATTACGATTTAAACATATAGTAATGAGTAAAAGAACATTCCAGCCATCAGAAAGAAAAAGAAGAAACAAACACGGTTTCAGAGAAAGAATGTCTACGCCAAATGGAAGAAGAGTTTTGGCTGCGAGAAGAGCTAAAGGCAGAAAGAGTTTAACTGTAAGTGCTGCACGCGCTAAGAGATAATCTTTTTATTATCATATACAAAACATGCTTGAGAAGTTCCTTTTCAGGCATTTTTTGTTGTTAAAATTTACTAAAATTTAGGCTGAATCAACATCTTTTTCTATTTTTAAAAGTTGAAATATTTTTGTTAGAAACAGTCTTTAAAATTAAATTATGCCACATACAAATATCTCCGGAGACAATATTATAAGTTTACAAAACGCAAAGATTGCGCAAAAAAACTTCACTGTACTTTCTGATGTAAATCTTAACATTAAAAAAGGTAGATTCTGCTATCTTATCGGAAAAACAGGTTCCGGAAAAAGTTCCCTTCTGAAAACGCTTTACGGACATATTCCATTGGCATCAGGACATGGAGCTGTTGTAGGATTTGATCTGGCAAAGCTAAAACCTTCTGATATTCCTAACTTAAGAAGAAAATTAGGAATCGTATTCCAGGATTTCCAGTTACTTTCTGACAGAACAGTTGAAAAAAACCTGAAATTTGTTCTTGAAGCCACAGGCTGGAATGATAAAGTAAAAATAGAAGACCGTATCAATGAAGTTTTGGGAAGCGTGAACATGAAAAGCAAAAAGCACAAAATGCCACACGAACTTTCCGGAGGTGAGCAGCAGCGTATTGCCATCGCAAGAGCCCTTCTTAACCACCCGGATCTTATCTTGGCGGATGAGCCGACAGGAAACCTGGATCCTGAAACTTCCAACGAAATCATGACGCTTCTGAAACAGGTTGCCCTTGAAAATGGCGCTGCAGTAGTAATGGCAACACACGATTATCACATGATTCAAAACTTCCCTGGTGAAGCCATCAGATGCGAAGATGGAAAAGTATCTGTACTGGATACGGCAGAATTGTTTGAATAACAATTAAGCAAGTCGGAAATTACTATTTTTCTAAAATCCAATTTCTAACTTCTCTACTTAAAAACATGAAACTCCTTGGTGAGTTCAAGATATTGGTCCGAGTATTGTCTCGGACTTTTTTCTATAATAAAATCAGATTCACGGATTTCTTTTTCTTGTGATGAGAATTCCAGAATAAGCCTTTTAGTTTTTGAATTTTCAATTCCTTTGATATTAATCCTTCTGTTTACAAACAGATGATTCTCTTTACCTATTGAAATAAAAACTTCTCCAGCTTCAACAGGAATAATTACGGAAAGAATCCCGTTTACAGATAATAATCGTACTGCATTGATAATTAACTGCCTGAAATTTAATTCTACAGTCTGGCGTGCAATCTTGTCTTTTTCAGATCCTGATTCTTCAAAATAGGGAGGATTGGAAACAATGAGATCAAACCGCTCCTCTGTTTCGAAAGTTTTAAAATCCTGATGTCTGTTTTTCAGCCTTGCATGAAAAGGAGAATTTTCAAAATTAAGCTTAGTAAGTACTGCGGCATCTTCATTAATATCCAGTCCTAAAAAATAGGCCTGCGGATTTCTTTGGGCAAGCATTAAAGAGATCAAACCTGTTCCAGTTCCCACTTCCAAAACATTGGAAGCACCATCAACATTTGCCAAAGCACCAAGCAAAACTCCGTCTGTTCCTACACGGAAGACGTCTTTGGACTGTTCTATCTTAAATTGTTTAAATGTAAAAGGTTTCACTATAAATTGGTAGGCAGAGTAATGATGAATGTAGATCCTTTTCCTAGCTCAGATTTCACAGAGATCTCACCTTTATAATCTTCAATCATCTTTCTTACCATAGATAAGCCCAGACCCATTCCGCTGCTTTTAGACGTAAAATTCGGCTCAAAGATCCTTTCGTACATATTTTCAGGAATTCCTATTCCGTTATCCTGAACAGAAATAATCACTCTCCTCTGATGCTGTTCCACATCTACATTGATGATCAGTTTTCTTTCATCACTTTCGGCCTGTTTTGCATTGGTAACCAAATTCGTTATAATTCTGGAAAGATAAATTCTATCCATATTAATCATAATATTGCTCTTATTGGCATGCATAAAGATACTGTCATCATTGAAAACACGGAGAATATCCTCAACCTCTGTATTCAGATTGATCACCTCGTTGTTTTTTTCAGGAAGTTTCGCAAATTCTGAAAAGGCTGAAGCTACCGTTGCAATCAGATCTATCTGATCTACAATTGTTTTACTCATCTGTTTTACCCTTTCTCTGATATTCGGATCTTCCGGATCAAATTTTCTTTCAAAATTCTGAATGGTCAGTTTCATCGGAGTCAGAGGATTTTTCACCTCATGAGCTACCTGTTTGGCCATTTCTCTCCAGGCTTCTTCAGACGCCTTGAACCTAAGTCTTTCTTTCTGGTCCTGGATCTGCAGAATCATTCTGTTATAAGCTCTTGCCAAGGCATTAAGCTCATCATTTTTATAATATCTGATAGGCCGCATTTCATTTTCAAATAATGTAATACGGGTAATCATATCAGAAAATTTCGTAATTGTTTTTGCCAGACTGTTGGAAGTCACCCAGCTGATCCAGATACTGAACAGAATAAGAAATATATCGACTAAAAGAATATACTTTACATATTGATGAAGAACCTCCAGATAAGCAGATTCATTATGATATAAAGGAATATAGACAATTCCGATGGGTTCCAGCTCATTATTTTTCAACAAAAGATAGGAAGAAGTAAGTTTTGCATCTTTTGCAGCATCATAATTGACCATATCCACCCTTGCATCGGTAGACAGAATCTTGTTGATGATTTCGATAGGAATCGTTTTCTGCTCAACCAAGGCTTCATCCTTATTGGAAAGCAAATAATTTCCTTTCAGATCGTAAATAAAAATGTCGTGCTGATTGATATCCGCTATTTCGAAGATTTTATTCCCCAAAACCTCCGGAAGATCTTTTGTTTCAATAAGTTTCTGACTTACCGCATAGTCCAGATATCGCATTACAGCATTGGTTTTATCCTGCATATCGATATTACTTTGCTGCAGAGAGTGATTTCTCAGCACAAAATAAGGGACAAGCGACGTAGCGACAACACTTAAAAAACATACCAGCAGGAAACCGAAAAACACACGGTTCCTTAAGCTATATCCTTTATACTTATTAATTGACATTCTACTTTTTAATTAACCTAGCAATATACTTACCAATGATGTCAAATTCCAGGTTTACTTTATCACCGATTTTTAAATGTTTCATATTGGTAAATTCCCAGGTATAAGGAATAATAGCTACAGAAAACTGAGCATCTTCACTTTTTGCAACAGTAAGACTGATTCCGTTTACTGTGATTGATCCCTGAGGTACAGTCACAAAACTTCCGTCATTATCATATTTCATGGTAATAAAATAACTTCCGTCTTTGTTTTCAATCCCCACAACCTCACCAGTTTTATCAACGTGTCCCTGAACGATATGTCCATCCAGTCTTCCGTCCATCTTCATGCAGCGCTCCAGATTCACAACGGTCCCCAATTCCCATTTGCCAAGATTGGTTTTTTCCAGGGTTTCGTTAATAGCTGTTACTACATATTGATTGTCTTTTATTTCAACAACTGTAAGGCAGCAGCCATTATGCGCAAGACTCTGGTCTATTTTTAATTCGTTTGTAAAGGGGCATGTCAAGGTAAAATCTATATTGCTTCCTTTTTCTTCAATCTTCTCAATAACGCCAACTGCTTCAATAATTCCTGTGAACATATTATTTTTTGCTAAATTTGTAAATTATAATCTTCAAAGATAATCAAAATGAGCCCAAAAAACCATAAAGTACGAGTAGGAATTTCAATCGGTGATTTCAACGGCATCGGCCCGGAGATCATAATGAAGTCTCTGAAAGACAAAACTATTACGGATTTTTTCACTCCTGTAATTTTTGGTTCGGGAAAATTATTCACTTATCAGAAAAACATTTTTAAGCTGAATCTTAATTTCAACTATATTAATGAGGCTTCGCAGGCCCAGGCAGGGAAACTTAATATGCTTAACCTGACAAAGGAAAACGTGAATGTAGAATTGGGAGTTCCTACGGAAGAGTCTACCAAAATGGCTATTGACTCTCTGGAAGCAGCAACTGAAGCTCTGATCAGAGGAGAGATTGATGTTCTGGTAACCGCTCCTATCAACAAAGATGAAATGGTGAAAATGGGCTTTAAACATGCAGGACATACAGGATACTTCGAAGAGAAATTCAGTAAAAAGGGATTGATGTTCCTGGTAACTGAAGATCTTAAAGTAGCTGTATCTACGCATCATATTCCAATTTCGCAGGTAGCTGAAAATATTTCCAAAGAAAAAATAAAGAAACAGATCCGAGTTCTGAACCAAACCCTTATAGAAGATTTCTGTATCCAGAAGCCTAAAATTGCCGTATTAGGATTAAATCCTCATGCCGGAGATGGCGGTGTTATCGGAAATGAAGAAATTGAAATCATCAGCCCGGCCATCAAGGAACTTTCTGACAACGGAACATTGGCATTTGGTCCTTTCCCGGCAGACAGTTTTTTCCAGCCAAACAAATACAAAAATTTCGATGCAGTTTTAGCAATGTATCATGACCAGGGATTAGCTCCTTTCAAAACATTAGCCTATGAAGAAGGGGTGAACTATACAGCAGGACTTCCTTTTATCAGAACTTCTCCGGATCACGGTGTAGCTTATGATATTGCAGGGAAAAATATTGCTGATGAGCAGAGTTTTACAGAAGCAATATTCACAGCTATTAAGATTTTCAAGAACAGAAGTGAATACAGCGAACTCATGAATGACCGCATGCAGCCTAGAAAAATGGTTGTAGACAACGGAATAGATGAGGATCTGCCGGAGGAAACTGAAGGATAAATCTTTAAAACAAATTTTAAATTAATTTGTTTCAGATTTTATTTGTTATTATAAAAAAAATGCATATTTTTGCACACTCATTTTATGGACAAGTTAAGAAACTATGACGTAAGCTTTTCCGGGTTAAAAAACGGAAAACACGAGTTCAAGTTTGAGATAGATAAAACGTTCTTTCAATTATTTGACACTGAGCAGGAATTTACAAATCCTAGAATAGAAGTGAATGTATCGCTTGATAAACACACTACTTTTTTAGAATTTGAGATTAAAATTAATGGATTGGTTGAGTTGGTTTGTGATATTACAAACGAAGATTTTGACTATCCAATTGAGAATGAAATCAAGATTTTGGTGAATTTCGGGGAAGAGTATGATGACAGCAATGAAGATGTTATTACCATTCCTACTGCAGAGCATGCTTTCAATGTAGCACATTTGATTTATGAAAATGTAATGCTTTCTATCCCTATGAAAAAGATTTCACCCAATGTAAATGATGAAGATCTTAAAATTCTTGACCAGTTCAGTCCGAAAGATATTGAGGAAACAGAAGAGGAAGAACATGAAAACGATCCCAGATGGGATGCTTTAAGAAAGTTAAGAGACAATAATTAAATAGAATAATTTAAATATGATGAGATGATGAATCTCATCGCTCATCAATTAAAAAAGTTATTAGAAAATGGCACATCCAAAGAGAAGACAGTCGTCGACAAGAAGAGATAAGAGAAGAACTCACTACAAAGCTGTAGTTCCTCAATTAGCTAAAGATGCAACAACAGGAGAGCTTCACCTATACCACAGAGCTCACTGGCATGAAGGAAAACTTTACTACAGAGGTAAAGTAGTATTGGAAAAAGAAGTAGCTGCTACTGAAGAAAACTAAGAGTCGCTTTTCATTGAAAAAGCCTCGTTTTAATACAAAAACCGCCCAATTTTGATAAAATTTGGCGGTTTTTTGTTGTTTTTTGCGTTTTTTTGGTATCTTTGACCCAAAATCAAATATCAAATTTATGGACATTAAAGACATACAAAATCTTATTAAGTTTGTATCTAAAGCTGAAGTTTCAGAAGTAAAATACAAGACTAAAGATTTCGAAATCACTATTAAAACTCCATTAGCCGGGAGCGATGCTGTATATGCACAGCCAGCAGTATACCACACTGCACCACAAGCTGTAGCGGCTCCGGCACCTGTTGCAACTCCTGCTGCTCCTGCTGCTGAAAAAGCTGAAGCGGCATCTGATGACAGCAAATATGTAACAATCAAGTCTCCTATGATTGGTACTTTCTATAGAAAACCATCTCCTGATAAAGATGTATTTGTAAATGTAGGTGACGAAGTTTCTGTTGGTAAAGTAGTTTGCGTTATTGAAGCAATGAAGCTATTCAACCAGATTGAATCTGAAATCAGCGGAAAAATCGTTAAAATCTTAGTTGACGATGCTACTCCGGTAGAATATGACCAACCTTTATTCTTAGTAGATCCATCTTAATTTAGAAGTTAGATGTTAGACATTAGATGTTAGATTAAATTCTACATTAAAATAACATTATCTAATTTTCAAATTATCTAATTTTCAAATTGAAGAAGATGTTCAAAAAAATATTAATAGCCAATCGTGGCGAAATTGCAATGCGTATTTTACGTACTTGTAAAGAAATGGGGATCAAAACCGTTGCAGTATACTCTACTGCTGATAAAGACAGTCTTCACGTAAGATTTGCTGATGAAGCGGTATGTATTGGCCCTGCAATGAGTAAAGACTCCTATCTTAAAATCCCTAACATTATTGCGGCTGCGGAAATTACCAACGCTGACGCCATTCACCCAGGGTATGGATTCTTATCTGAAAATGCTAACTTCTCAAGAATCTGTCAAAAGAATGGTATCAAATTTATTGGTGCTTCTCCAGAGCAGATTGAAAAAATGGGGGATAAAGCTAACGCTAAGGCTACCATGAAAGCGGCAGGTGTACCATGTGTACCAGGTTCTGACGGATTGATTGAATCTTACGAACACGCTGTAAAAGTGGCTGAAGAAACAGGATATCCGGTAATGATCAAAGCAACTGCCGGTGGTGGTGGAAAAGGAATGAGAGCGGTATGGAAAGCTGAAGACCTTAAAGATCACTGGGAATCTGCAATTCAGGAAGCTGTAGCTGCCTTTGGAAACGGAGGTATGTATATGGAAAAACTGATTGAAGAGCCTAGACACATCGAAATTCAGGTTGCCGGTGACCAATTCGGTAAAGCCTGCCACCTTTCTGAAAGAGACTGTTCTGTACAGAGAAGAAATCAGAAATTAACTGAAGAAACACCTTCTCCTTTCATGACAGATGAACTTCGTGAGAAAATGGGTGCTGCTGCTGTAAAAGCTGCTGAATTTATTGGATACGAAGGGGTAGGAACTATCGAATTCCTTGTAGACAAGCACAGAAATTTCTATTTCATGGAAATGAATACAAGAATCCAGGTAGAACACCCTATTACTGAACAGGTAATTGATTATGACCTGATCAGAGAACAAATTCTTCTTGCAGCAGGAACTCCTATTTCAGGAATCAACTATTATCCTAAATTACATTCCATCGAGTGTAGAATCAACGCAGAAGATCCTTACGCAGACTTCAGACCGTCTCCGGGAAAAATCACAGGATTAAATATCCCTGGCGGACACGGAATCAGAGTAGATACTCACGTATATTCCGGATACAGTATTCCTTCTAATTATGACTCAATGATTGCTAAGCTTATCACAACGGCTCAAACCCGTGAGGAAGCTATTGCTAAAATGAAACGTGCTCTTGAGGAGTTCTATATTGAAGGCGTAAAAACAACAATTCCTTTCCACAGACAACTGATGGATAATGAAGATTATCTTGCAGGAAACTATACTACAAAATTCATGGAAGATTTTGTAATGGATAGAAAATACGATAATCACTAAAAGAATTATCATTCATATAAAAAGAAGGCGTCTGAAAAGGCGCCTTCTTCAGTTTTATACTCTATCTCCTTCTAATAAAGCAGGAAAAGTTATTTTTGTAACATCAATTAAAATCAACATAGAGCGATGGCATCAGCAATACAAGAGAAATTAGCAGAGACACTTCAAATTTCTATGGAGCGTGCAAGGGAATTTCTGGACATTTGCTACATCGTAACTTATGATAAAAACAAAATGATAGAACCTCAAAATGGAGTTTTTGATCGTTTAGGTTTCATTTTAAATGGTGCTGTCCGGATATATTACATCAACGAAAAAGGCGAGGATATCAGCTATCTTTTGCAGGTGAACAATGATGTTATTGGCGATTATGCAAGCTATATCACCGGAAAAAAATCAATGGCAGTTATACAGGCTCTTCTAAAAACTGAAATTTTATATTTTGATAAAAAAGATGTCGAGATTTTAATTCAGAAAGATATTTACTGGCTTGGGCTGGCAAAACGCATATCCGATTTAGCTTTTCTGGATGCCAAACAAAGGCTGGATGATTTGTTTTTTTATACCCCGGAAGAACGTTATCTCAATCTCCTGAAAAAGTCACCCGAAATTCTGAACAAAATTCCACAGAAATATATTTCGTCATATTTAGGAATTACACCACAATCGTTGAGCAGAATCCGGAAAAGAATTTACTGATTCCAGAAAATTAACTTAAGTGAACGTTTTTGATTTTTCCGACCTTTAATTTTGTCTCATAATATAAATGTAATCACAAATGAAAATAGCAATTATCGGTGGCGGAATTGGTGGCTTGACAACAGCTTTAGCCTTACAAAAAAACAATCTGGACGTTACCATTTACGAAAGTGCACCCGAAATAAAACCTGTAGGTGCCGGAATCATCATGGCTAATAATGCAATGCAGATTTTTGACAAACTTGGCATTCGCCACAAAATCGAAAAAGCAGGTCATAAAATTTCAACTATTAAAATTACTGATCCACAGCTCAAAACCTTATCAGATGTACAGCTGAATACATTCGAAAGTAAATATGGAGTAAGCAATATTGCCATTCATCGCGGCAACTTGCAGATGATTCTGGCTGAAGAAATTGGTTTTGGAAACATTAAACTTTCTAAACGCTTATCCAAAATCGAGCATGGGAATGGTTATCAGCTCACTTTTGAAGACGGAACTATCACTAATGCAGGCGCTGTTATTGGTGCAGATGGAATTAAATCAGTAGTGCGTCATCAGATTTTAAACATTGGAAATCTGAGATCTTCCGGACAAAAATGCTGGCGTGGCGTTATTGAATCTGATTGGACAGAAAAATATAATCACCATGCTTATGAAGCCTGGGGAAAAGGCAGACGCTTCGGCTTCGTGAAAATTAGTGATCACAAAGTTTATTGGTACGCTGTGGTTAACGAGAACCTGGTTAAAAATCCCAATAATCTTGCTGAGCTTTTTGCTGAATTTAATCCAGAAATTCACAGAATGATTTCCATAACACCCAAAGAAAAAATATTTGTCAGTGACATTATTGATTTAAAACCGATGTATCAATGGCAAAAAGACCGCGTTTGCCTGATAGGTGATGCAGCCCATGCAACGACTCCTAATATGGGGCAAGGTGCCTGCCAGGCCATTGAAGATGCATATATCCTCGGAAAACTTTTTGGTGAAGGGAAAAACCTGGATGAAGTCTTCACTCAATACGAAAAACTGCGTATGCAAAAAGCGCATTACATCGTCAATACAAGCTCAGCCATCGGTAAAATTTCTCATTATGAAAACGGTCTGGCGGTTTGGCTCCGCAATACTTTACTAAGGGCAACACCTGGCTCTATTAATGAAAAACAAATGGAAAAAGTTTTTGATATTTCGTACCGGAGCAATTTATAAGATAAATCCCGAATCAAAAGCTGTTTAGGAAACAGCTTTTAAAAATATTATAGTCCTGACGGAACAGCAAATCAATATGGGAATGATCCGGTATTTTTAAAAAATGTAGAATTCCCTTATTTCTTATCCTTAAAGATAGAATACCTGCAACTGTTTATCCGTTAAGAAAATATTTTCCATTAAGGATTCATTTTCCCTTAAAATACACTCTAATCACAGCCATATACTCTACTCTATTTTTGTTTATGGGTATCATTAATATTGTGTAAATTTGTTGAAAACCAAAATTTATGTCAACAGCAGAACAAACAAAAAACTCACAGTATTTTATTGACCTTGAAGACAAACATGGAGCACATAATTATCACCCGCTTCCGGTAGTGCTAGACCGCGGAGAAGGCGTTTTTGTTTGGGATGTGGAGGGCAACAGATACTATGATTTTCTTTCAGCATATTCCGCTGTGAACCAAGGACATTCCCATCCTAAAATTGTAGGAGCCTTAGTAGAACAGGCACAAAAATTGGCTTTAACTTCAAGAGCATTCTACAACTCCAAATTGGGAGAATACGAACAAAAAATCACGACTCTTTTCGGGTTTGATAAAGTTTTACCAATGAACTCCGGAGCTGAAGCTGTGGAAACCGCAGTAAAACTAGCGAGAAAATGGAGTTATGAAGTAAAAGGAATTTCAGAAAACGCGGCAAAAATTATTGTTTGCGAAAATAATTTCCACGGAAGAACAACCACTATTGTTTCTTTCTCTAATGATCCTGATGCCAACCAGAACTACGGACCTTTTACCCCAGGATTTATCAAAATCCCTTACAATGATATTTCTGCCTTAGAAGAAGTTCTGAGCAGAGAAGCAGATACTATTGCTGCATTCCTTGTAGAACCTATTCAGGGAGAAGCCGGAGTATATGTTCCGGATGAAAACTTCCTTAAAAATGCTTCTGAACTATGTAAAAAACATAACGTTCTTTTTATTGCTGATGAAGTTCAGACTGGTATTGCAAGAACAGGCAGACTGATTGCATGCCACCACGAAGATGTACAACCGGATATTTTAATCTTAGGGAAAGCCCTTTCCGGAGGAATGTATCCGGTATCAGCAGTTTTAGCTAACGACAGCATTATGAATGTTATCAAGCCGGGGCAGCACGGTTCTACATTCGGAGGTAATCCTATTGCCTGTGCAGTAGCAGTAGCAGCTTTGGACGTTGTAGCTGAAGAAAAACTATCTGAAAGAGCTGAAAAACTTGGACAGTTATTCAGAGCTGAAATCAATAAGCTGATCGAAAAAACAGACCTTATTACCAAAGTAAGAGGAAAAGGACTTTTAAATGCCATCCTGATCAATGATACTCCTGAAAGTTCCACTGCATGGAACCTTTGCTTACAGTTGAAAGAAAACGGATTACTGGCAAAACCTACTCATGGTAACATCATCAGACTGGCGCCGCCATTGGTAATTACTGAAGAGCAATTACTGGATTGTGTGAAAATTATTGAAAAGACTATTCTTGAGTATAAATAAATGGCTCTTTCCCTTGCAATCATTACTTATAATGAAGAAGAGAACATCGTAAGACTTTTAGATTCATTAACAGATACTGTTGATGAAATTATTATTGTTGACAGCTTTTCGACAGACAGAACCAAAGAGATTTGCACTCAAAAATATCCTCAGGTAAAATTCTCTGAGAAAAAATTTAACGGGTATGGTGAACAAAAAAACCATGCCCTTACTTTATGTTCTCATGAATGGGTTTTGTTTCTGGATGCTGACGAAGTTCCTGATGAAGGCATGAAAAGATCCATTACGGAAATTGTGTCTTCAGAAAGAACAGAGTTCAATGTGTATAAAGCAAGATTTAACAATCATCTTGGCGTTCACCTGATCAGATTTGGAGGATGGGGAAATGTATGCCGTGAAAGATTGTTCAGAAAAAAATACGCCAGGTATTCTGATGATAAGGTTCATGAATTTCTGATTACCGATCAGAAAGCCGGTCTTCTGGAAGGAAAACTGAATCATTATACCTACAAAAGCATTCATCATCATGTCTCGAAAATCAATAAATATTCTGATATGATGGCTGAAAAAATGTACGAGAGAGGAAAAAAAATCAATAGATTTAAAATTATTGTAAGTCCTATCTTTGAATTTATCAAAGTATTTATTTTCAAAAGAGGCTTTTTGGATGGATTTCCCGGTTTTTACATTGCCAAAACGATGTCTTATTACACTTTTTTAAAATATATTAAATTGCACGAAAAAATAAGACTAGTGGAAATAGAAAAGGAAAAAAACAGAATAAAATAGTATGATTCTTTATCTTATTCCTGTTGTATTGGCGGTACTTATCGTTTTATATTTCCGTCTCTATCTATTTGCTTTCCCGCACAACAGACTGGTTATTCTTATGTACCATCAGATTGAAAAGGAAAGCCATGAAGATCTTACGGTAAGTTTAAAAAATCTTGAACAGCAGTTTTCTTACCTGAGCCGTAAAAAATATACTTCGCAGTTTTTTTCAGAACTTACTGCTTCCACGAAAAAAAATATCATCATCACCTTTGATGACGGTTATAGAAATAACCTTGAATATCTGCCTTCTTTACTGGAAAAATATAATCTGAAAGCTACTATTTTTATTCCAACCGGATTTATTGAAAAGGGATATAACAATTATTCCATGATGACCTTTGATGAAATCAGAAATCTGGATAAAAAATATTTTGAAATTGCTCTTCACAGTCATGCCCATGAAAATCTAAGAACTTCATCCATCAATTTTATAGAAAAAGATCTAAAAAAAAATATGGAAATTCTTGATGCCCAAAACATCAGGTATTCAAGAGTTTTAGCATATCCGTATGGAAAATATCCACAAAAAAAAGATGATAAATTAATATTTTTTTCTATTTTAAAAAAAATAGGAATCGATTTTGCAGTAAGAATTGGAAATAAGGTAAATTATTACCCTACCCGGCATCCATACGAGCTATGTAGAATTGATATAAAAGGCAAAGATTCGATCATAAAATTCAAATTAAAACTTATCTTTGGCAGATTAAAACTATTTTAAAAACAATATTAAAGGAGTATTCACGTACTTCTCTATCAAACAAATCGTTGTGATGAATATAAGTGGTTTGATCATAACATATAATGAAGAAAAAAATATACAGGATGTCCTTGAGTCTTTTGATTTCTGTGATGAAATAGTAGTGATAGACTCATTTAGCACGGATAAAACTGTAGAAATTGCAATGAAATTCCCTAATGTAAAGGTGGTTCAAAATAAATTTGAAGACTTTACAAAGCAAAGAAATTTAGCTCTGGATTCTGCAAAAAATGACTGGGTGCTGTTTTTAGATGGTGACGAAAGACTTACACCGGCCCTGAAGCAGGAAATTAAAGATGAGCTGAATAAACCCGTGCAAAAAGATGCCTACTATTTTTACAGGAAATTCTTTTTTGCTCAGAAACCGATTCATTTTTCAGGAACACAGTCTGATAAAAATTTCAGGCTTTTCAGAAAATCGAAGGCCAGATATATGGCAGGAAAAAAGGTACACGAAACTCTGGAAGTCAACGGAACCATTGGGATTTTAAAAAATAAATTACTACATTACTCCGTTTCAGATTATGAATCTTATAGAAAAAAAATGATTCATTACGGAGTTTTAAAGGGGAAAGAACTGGCTGCAAAAGGTAAAAAGTACAATGTTTTAGTGCAATATCTTAAAACAGCTTTTAAATTCTTTAAGGCCTATATAATGAGACTGGGTATTTTAGACGGCAAAGAAGGGTATGAATTATCTTACCTGCAATCTTTAAGCGTTTTTGAAACCTATGAATCATTAAAAAAAGAGCAAAATTAGTTGAATGAAGATTTGTATCATTAGTTATGATTTTTGGGATTATGATAAGTATATTGTTGAAGCATTATGCAAACGGGGTATTGATGCCCATCATATAAAGATCAGCTCAGTTACTCATTCCAATTTCAATGAAAGAGCTGTAAATGCTTTAAGCAAAACCTTTTTAAACAAAAATCTTAAGACTGAAAAAAGACAGAAATACGTTCTGGATGCCCTGGAAAAATTAGGACATCAGGATCAGATACTGGTGATGAACCCTGATACATTTGATCTTTCAACTCTTGAAAAAATCCGAAAATATACAGACCGTCTGGTTACTTATCTTTATGATAACCTTGAAAGAGTACCTGTGGAAGATAAGCTCTACCTTTTTGACAAAGTATTTTCCTTTGATTATATAGATGTTAAAAAGCATGGTTTTGAAAAACTGACGAATTATATTTATCTGCCGCACTGCGCAAAAGAAATTCAGCAGCCTGAAATGGATCTTTTTTATATCACCTCTTATGATAACAGAAGGGTTTCACTGATAAAATTACTGGCTAAAAAGCTGATTGAACAAGGTCTGAAGTTTCAGATTATGATCATCGGAAAAAAATCATGGAAACATCAGCTGACGAATATTTTCATGACAGTACCTAAAAACCTCTTTCTGATTTTCAGCATCAAAAAGATCCCTCATAACGATCTTCCTAAATATTATAAAAATTCGAAAGTGTTGCTTGACCTGATGCGTGAAGGTCAATATGGACTTAGTTTCAGGGTTTTTGAAGCAATGTCTCTGGAGAAGAAAATCATTACTGATAATGAAGCCATTAAAACCTATGATTTTTACAACCCCAATAATATTTTGATTTTAAACAAAAATATTAGTAATCTTGACAAATCTTTTTTTGAAACACCTTACGAAAAAATTCCTGAGGAAATCTACTACAGATATACTTTGGATAGTTGGGTAAACAAAGTTTTTGAACTTGATACTAAAAACTAGCAAATGGGACTCTTAAAAAAAATAAAAAAACACTTCGAAAGGAAAGAAAAGCTCAAATATCTTCAGTCTAAGGATATAGTCAACATCAATCTGTATGACGATTCCCAAAAAACAATCCTGTTTGCATCAAGAGATTTCCCTGCCCATGATAAAGAATCCGGGGCCAACAGACTGAAGGAACTTATATTAATCTATAAAGAATTAGGATACAACTGTATTTTATTTGCCCCTCATATTTTTGAAGACGATTCTTATGTAAAGTTTTATCAGCAGCATCATGTTATGGTGTATGTAGAGAACAATAAGTACAAGAATATCTTTGATTTCCTGTCTGCTTTTAAAAAGGTAGATTACGTTTGGTTCAACGGGCCGCTTGCCCTGAATCTGTTTTACAAAAAGATGAAATCTATCCTGCCTTCTACCCGATTCATTTATGATATGGTAGATATTCATTTTTTAAGGTTTAAAAGAGCAATCGAACTGGAACCTACCCGTATTTCTTTAAAGAAAAATTATAAACATTTCTTCCGTTTGGAAACAGTTGTTGCCCCACAGCTGGACTACATTATTGCCATCTCTGATAAAGAGAAAGAAATCATGAGCCAGTACGCAGATAAAAATAAGATCATTACCATATCGAACATTCACTATCCTAAGATTGATATTTCAGAAAGGAAGAACTTTAGTGAAAGTAAAGGAATTACGTTCATCGGATCTATCCATGAACCAAATATTGATGCGGTAAAGTTCCTATATGAAAAAATAATGCCTATTGTCTGGAAAACCAATCCTGATCTGGAAGTAAGCATCATTGGGAATGTTTCTGAAAAACTGGATCTTAAACTATATCCTAAGTTTAAATTTTTAGGGTTTGTAGAAAGTATCGAAGAGCATTTCATGAATTCTAAAATCATGGTGGCGCCTTTACGCTTTGGAGCTGGGGTAAAAGGCAAAATAGGGCAGGCCTTTGAATACTTTTTCCCGGTGGTCACTACAGATATCGGCGCTGAAGGAATGAAGCTTACAGATAAAAAAAATGTGTTGATTGCCAACGATGAAAATAGTTTTGCAGAAGCCATCATTCAGCTGAATACTAATGAAGAGCTTTGGAATACATTAAGTCAAAATTCTGTAGACAGCCTGAGGGCATTTTCACCTGAAGAAGTAAAAGAAAAACTTAAAACACTATAATATATGTCATTAAGCGTAAACTATCACGGTTTTTTTGAGGGAAATTTTGGGATAGCAGAGGCAACAAGGCTTAATGCTGCTGCTATGGAAAGCCAGGGCATTACAGTAAACCGCATCAGCTACTCCAGTGACACTCTTGAAAAGTCTAAAAGTGACGCACAGCCCAATGCATTAATTAATATTTTTCACATTAACAGTAATGTGACCCACGAGTTTTTTTCAAAAAACCAGGATATCAATCTTGCAGGTCATTACAACATTGTCTATTGGGCCTGGGAATTTCCCGAAGTTTCAGATAAAACAGTTGAGTTTCTGAATATTTTTGATGAATTATGGGTTCCTAGTGATTTCTGTGTCAATATTTTCACAAAATATACAGGAATTCCAGTGATGAGATTCTCCCATCCGATTCAGAAGCTACCTCCTTCTGATGAATTTGATTTTGAAGAATACAATATTAAACCCGGCTCAAATGTATATATTACAATTTTTGATTCGTTAAGTACCACCATCAGAAAAAATCCTGAAGCTACAATTGAAGCCTTTATCAATGTTTTCAAAAATGATCCGGAAAGTGTTCTCATTGTAAAAACGCATAATCTTGACAGGAGTAAAGATGCACAGACAGTCTTGGAAAAATACGCCGGGATTTCAAATATTATCATTATTAATGAACATTTTTCAAAAGAAAAACTTCATTCATTGATTCAGAAATCTGATGTTCTTATTTCTTTACATGGTTCTGAAGGTTTCGGCCTGACTATGGCAGAAGCTATGTCTTACGGAAAAATTGTTGTAGGAACCGGATATTCCGGAAATCTGGACTTTATGAATGTGAACAACAGCTTTCTTATTCAATATGATTTTATTAAAACTTCTAATACAAAAGGGTTAATTGCCGAAGGACTTACTTTAGCAAGGCCAAATTTGGAGGATGCTACCCAAAAGCTTCAGTATATAAAAAATAATTTCAAGTCCTTAACTTCTATTAAACAGAGTGCGGAAGCTCAGATCAGAGATCATTTTTCTCTTGAGACTATAGGAAAACTGCTTAAGCTGAGACTTTCTTTCATTGACCAGATGGACAAAAAAGAAAATACTTCAGAAAATAGTGTTGGGAACGTTTTTTATCTTGCCGAAATAGACAGATTAAGCGGCAGAGTGAATTACCTGGAAAAGACATTATACAATAAAATCAGGAAAAAAGTAAACATCTTTTTAAAGAAAATAAAAGGTAAAAAATAAAAAAGAGCGGTGGTTTCATTTGAATCTACCGCTCTTTAATTTTTACTGAAATTATTTTTTCCCTTTCCTATTTCTGAAATACATTTTGATATCATATATCCACTGAATAGGCTTGCTCTTTTTGTAAATCCTCAGATCTTTTTTCAAAAATATACTGTCCGCATATAATTTTATTAATGCTGATCTGCTTTGCTGAATCTTACCCTCAGAAATCAACGCTTCGGACCTTTCTCTGATCAATTTCCCTACTCCTTCGAGTGAAAAGTCATTGGTAATTGTTTTACGCGCATTATCTGATGCGGCTTTTACATCATCTCCACCCTGATATATTTTTTGTAGATATTGAGAAGCTTCTTCCAGTGAAGGCTCAGACCAGATGGTATTAGAATCATAATTAAGATCATCTGAACCGTAAGATACTTTCTCAGCATTCACTAAAAAACTGTTTTCAGCATTCATAAACTGTAAATTTCCGGAATATCCTGTAGCAATAACAGGTTTTCCAAAATACATAGCTTCTGCCATAGTCAGTCCGAAACCTTCAGATCTGTGAAGAGAAATATAGCTGTCACAGGTACTTATCACATAGTTCAAAGCATTTTTGTCAAAAATCTTCTCTACCACTTTGATCTTCACAGAGTCTCCGATAGCCTCTTTTATCTGTTCTTTTTCCAAAGAAAACTTATCAGATTTAGAGGTTTTAATGGTTAAAAAAGCATTATTCTCTTTTCCGTCAAAAGTCTCTCTGAATACCTTGATCAGATTGAGTACATTTTTCCTTTGGATAGAACTATTGTAATCAAATATGAATAAAAAATTAAAGAAGTCGGTATTATAAAAATTCAATGCTTCAGAATCTTCTGTCGGTTTCAGGTTAATATCAATGGGATGCGGAATCACTTTTACCGGAGAAGCGATATACTTTTCAATACATTTTTTGCAATATTCTGAAGGAGTCCATACCTCATCGAAAAGATTAATATTCAAAAGATAATCTTCGGGAATAGTTTCTGATTCCCAGGCCATATACAGAATATTATATTTCCTTTCAAAAAAAGAATAATCGAAATATTCAAAGAAGTTCGACATTTCCGAAACAGATGCTGAAACCTGAACCAAATTGATAGGATGATCTGCTTTATCAGAAAAACGGGTAAAGGTCTGATCATTAGCATCATGATTGGTTCTCACATCATAATTCATCAAATTAATGGGAATTCCTGCATTCTGCATCGCTTTACAATTAAGCCTTGTTGCCTCCGCAATGCCAAACTCGCCATTAATAAATCCAAAAACGTTAATTCCTAAATCTGCCATTTTAGTTGTGTAATAATTCAACCTGATTAATCTTCCAAAGTTTCATAAAAATTATTCTGCTTTTGCTGCTTTTCAAAATTCTTTTTATGAATTAATGATAATTCATATTTTTTTGGAATTTCTGTAAAATTTTTATTTCCATAGAGTACTTCATGTACTTTATTTTTCCAGAAGATTTTTTTATTGTTTTTAATAATCCTCGCCTGATAATCAGGAAAATTAATATAACCTTCGTTATTCATATTCCAGCCCATCTGCTTTACATATTCTTCTGTAATTCCTTCTACAATATTGATTCTGGGAACGTAAAATATTTCTACACTTTTTTCTTTTTTAAGATAAGCTTTCAATGTCTTGATGAAATGCTCAGTAGGATATTCATCTGCATCAATCTGAAACAAATATTGGCATGTTGCCTTTTCTATTAATCTGTTCTTAAATGTAGCAAAATCTCCTTCCAGTTTTGCTTCAAGTTTTATAATATTATCATAGCTACTCAGTAATTCTGTCACTTCTTTATTTTTATTGGTAATATCCTGAAGTACAATTACCTCATCATTCTTGTCAATCAAAGGAAGAAGAACATCCAATAATTTTTTCAGTTCATCAGCTTCATCATTGACCGTAATACCATAAGAAATTGTTATAAATTTGCTGGAAATTCGTGAAAGTAGGCTCATAATTTAATTGTAGATTATAGGATAATTGCCGGAAAAATGAGTAAAATAATTTTCAGCAATGACTTGTTGTACGTAATTCTTATACTTCTTTGTAGGATAAAAACAGTATCCTGATTTTTTGTAATAATATTTCCTGAAAAACTGCGGAAGTTTTTTCTCATTCTGTTCTACCTCCTTTCCTTTTTCCGTTCCTTTTATTTTGTATAAAATCTGAACATTAAAGGCAGGTGGTAAAGCTTCAAACCAATTGTTGATCTGGGAAAAATAAGCGAAAGGTGTTTCTTCAAAACTATTCAGTTCGCCCTGATTATGAGCTGAAAAATAATATTCTTTAAAGATATCAGCTACTTTTTCCGGTCTGAAAATAAATACACCACCGTTGATGCTTCCCTGCAATAAAGGATTCGCTTCAAAATGACGGTCAGTAAAATACATTTCACTGGTCTCTTCAAGTATTCTCGGAATATGCCCCCAGGTTTTGTTAAATTCTTCGGTACCTCTCGGATCAAGAATAGCCCCGAAATATTTGTCTTCCGGAAGATAATCAAAAACAGAAGGTGCTTTATCTGAAATAATAATATCAAGGTCTAAGAAAAGAACCATATCATACTCCTTTGTTTCTGAAGGAATCAAAAGCTTCTGAGAAAGAAGCGGACGATGAAAACTATCATCCATCGGTTTATCAATGATCTTTAAATCTGCACCACACTTCTTAGCATAGCTTTCAAATCCGGCTCTGTTTTTATTATACATTTTCCAGTACTTCTCTCCTACGATAAAAAGGCAGATTGCTTTTTTCATTGATCATCTAAATTTTAAAGTACAAAAATACATTTTTAATGATAAGACTGCCGGAAATATTCTTTCAGTATTCTGCTATCAATAAAAATAATGTAGGAATATTTATCTTATCCTTTATTCAAATAAAAAACCGCCCTAAACAGGACGGTTTCTTTGGCTGTAAAATTTTAATATTTCTAATTAATAGGCATAGAATTCAATCCCTTCAGCAACATAACCTGCCGGTCTTACGCTGGATCTTGAATAATAATGATCTTTACCATTCCAATACCTGTAAATAGGAACTGTGTTAGGCTCCTGAGTAGCAAAAGCATTGAACTCGATTCCTTCGTCTACATACCCCTGGTAATATCCCGGAGTTTTTGTATAATAGTGGTCTTTACCATTCCAATATCTGTAAACAGGAACTGTATTTGGAGCTTTGTATAAAAATGCATTGAACTCTGTTCCTTCATAAGAATATCCGCTGTAGCTTCCCGGAGTTTTTGTATAGTAATGATCTACTCCGTTGTAATATCTGTAAACCGGAATAGTATTGAATTCCATATACACTTTATTATCTATCAGATATTGATCTACATAAGCTTTAAGCTGAGCTTTTTTAGTTGCATCTTTCACTAAGTCATAGATAATAACCAATCCGTTGTTTCCGAAATCTACCAAAACAGAATTGCTCGTATTAGAGCTGTTCTGCCAGTTGGAAAAGTTGATTTTAGGATTTGACATATCAAGATTCAGTTCTCCTAATAACCCTTTTGAAGGATCTCCTCCTCTTGTTTTAAAGGATAATTTTTTAGAATAGTTCATAGAGGATTCGGAAGTATTCACATCATTGGTTACATCTACATCAAAGATGTCTTTCATTCCTACTTTTACTCCAATTCTCGCTGCACGGTCACGGCTCTGGCTTCTTGTTTCTGCCTGGAATAAAACATCCAGTTTTGCTCCTGTATAGATATCAAGTGTTACGTGAGTTCCATAATCCTGTACAATTTGTTGTGGAGTTTTGGTCTGAAGGTCCTGAACGAATTCCGGAGTAAGATAATCTCCCAGCATATCTGTAGTGGCATTGAATCTTACTCTTTTTTGTTTAATAGTAAGGTTATAGCTTCCGTAGATATATTTCCCTTCAAACTTATTGTTGGTAGTTACCGCAGAATTGAATCCTACAGAAAGTGTTTTCTTGAATAATGGAATACCGGCGGTAGCATTCACTTTGGTTGAAACCATTTTAGAATAGGATTCTGCATTTTCACCATATTCTTCAGTGTATTCCTGTGAAAATGTGTTTTCACTGATTAATCTGTTTGCCTGCTCTACTTTAAAACGATCAATATCAATCACCTTAAAACCAGCTGCTGTTGCATTGGCATATTCACCGGCAACATTATAACCATGTCCTAAGACATCGTAAATTCCGTCTCCTGCAAATTTGGCTGCTGATAATCGACTATTAGCCTTTGCTGCCGGGCTTTCAGGGGTTACCTCATTATTCAGTTCTTCCGTTGAACATGAACTCATGAAAAGCATCAGTAGACTACTGAAGCAAAATAAAATTTGTTTTTTCATAGTATTAATTAAAAGTTTCCGGCAAATATAATATTCATCAGTGAGTGAAAAAAGAAATTACATGATGATATATATCATTATTTAGTGAATTTAATCATTGCTTAAAGTACCATTAACAAAGGTTTAAAATATCACAAATTGGAGATTTAAAAACGAAAGCAAATTATAAAAACCGATTTTTCAACATTCATTAAAAACACACAAACATCAATTCAATAATTTCTCTTTATGAGCTTAATTTCCACAACACGGTTATTCATAACTATCATCAATGAATTAAAATTATGATCCGGAATAGAAGATTGAGAGCTTTAAAACAGTATTTCACAAAAATCTGTAGAGTAAATACAAAAATTGGAATCAAAAAAAAGAATACCAGGTCATAAATCACCTCTTAAACGCATAATTTTAAGTAAATTTGCAAAAATTAAAAATTGAAATGGAGAAAGTAAGAGTACGTTTTGCTCCAAGTCCTACAGGACCATTACATTTGGGAGGCGTAAGAACCGCATTATATGATTATCTTTTTGCTAAAAATCAAGGAGGAGAATTTGTATTGAGAATAGAAGATACAGATACTGCCCGATATGTAGAAGGTGCTGAAGAATATATTGAGGAAGCTTTGGAATGGTGCGGAATCATCCCGGATGAAAGTCCTAAGAAAGGAGGGAAATATGCTCCTTACAGACAGTCTGAAAGAAGAGATATCTATGACCGATATACAGAGCAGATCTTAAAAACAGATTATGCTTATATTGCTTTTGATACTGCTGAAGAATTGGACGCTATTCGTGCACAGTACGAAGCTAAGGGTGATGTTTTCTCATATGACAACAAAACCAGAAACGGTCTTAGAAACAGCCTGACACTTTCTGAAGAAGAAGTTCAGAGATTGTTAGACGAAAAAACTCCGTATGTAGTAAGATTCAAAATGCCTGTTGACAGAGTATTGAATCTGGAAGATATCATCCGTGGAAAATTCTCTGTAAATACCAATACTTTAGATGATAAAGTTCTGGTAAAGAATGACGGAATGCCAACATACCATTTTGCCAACATCATTGATGACCATGAAATGGAAATCTCTCACGTTATCCGTGGAGAAGAATGGCTGCCATCTTTAGGACTTCACACTTTATTATATGAAGCCATGCAGTGGGAAGCACCACAGTTTGCGCATCTTTCTTTAATTTTAAAACCTGAAGGAAAAGGAAAACTAAGTAAAAGAGACGGAGATAAATTTGGGTTTCCGGTATTCCCGCTTGATTTCAAAGATCCGGCAACGGGTATAGTTTCCAAAGGATACAGAGAAAACGGTTATCTTCCTGATGCTTTCATCAACATGGTTGCATTATTAGGCTGGTCTCCGGCAGACGATAAAGAAATTCTTCCTTTAGAAGAAATGATTAAGGAATTTGACCTTCACAAAGTACATAAAGCCGGGGCAAGATTCAGCAAAGAAAAATCAGAGTGGTTCAACCATCAGTATATTCAGATGAAGTCTGACGAAGAGCTTCTTCAGATATTGAAAAACACTGCTATTGACTTCGCAGGTGCTTCTGATGAAAAACTGTTGAAGGTGATTCACCTGATGAAAGAAAGAGCAACTTTCCCGAAAGATATTTACGAAAACGGAAAATTCTTCTTTGAAGCTCCAACTTCTTATGATGAAAAAGCTTCGAAAAAAGCATGGAACGATGAAACATCTGCAATTTTAGCAGAATTGGCGGCAGCTTTTGGTTCTACAGACTTTACTGCAGAGACATTGAAGCAGACCATGCATGATTTCGCGGAAAGCAAAGGGCTGGGTATGGGTAAAGTAATGATGCCATTACGTTTGTCTTTAGTAGGAGAATTGAAAGGACCGGACGTTCCGGACATTCTGGAAACCCTTGGTAAAGAGGAAAGTACCTCCAGAATAAACAATGCTATAAATAATTTTAAATAGAATAACCATAATTTTTCATACATTTGAAAGATTTAATTTACTTCAAGAAATGGAATATTTAAGTTTCGAACTTCCTATCAAAGAATTGATGGATCAATACCAGACGTGTTCTTTAGTAGGAGAAGAAAGTGGTGTTGATGTAAAATTAGCATGCAGCCAGATTGAGGATAAGATTTTAGAAAAGAAAAAAGAAATCTATGGAAATCTTACACCTTGGCAAAGAGTACAACTGTCCCGTCACCCGGATCGTCCTTATACATTGGATTATATCAATGGGATGGCAGACAAAGGCAGTTTCTTAGAACTTCATGGAGACAGAAATTTCGCTGATGATCCGGCAATGATTGGAGGATTGATTACCCTTGATGGTCAGAAAGTAATGATCATAGGGACTCAAAAAGGAAGAACAACTAAAGAGAGACAATACAGAAGATTTGGAATGCCAAATCCTGAGGGATACAGAAAAGCTTTAAGACTAATGAAGCTTGCTGAAAAATTCAATATTCCTGTGGTAACTTTAGTAGATACACCGGGAGCTTATCCGGGATTGGAAGCTGAAGAAAGAGGACAGGGTGAAGCTATTGCAAGAAATATTTTTGAAATGGTTCAGCTGAAAACGCCTATCTTCACTTATATCATCGGAGAGGGTGCCAGTGGTGGTGCATTAGGAATAGGTGTTGGAAATAAAGTATATATGTTGGAAAATACATGGTATACTGTAATTGCACCGGAAAGCTGTTCTTCTATCTTATGGAGAAACTGGGATCACAAGGAAGATGCAGCCAATGCATTGAACCTTACACCAGCAGATGCTTTAAGAGAAAAGTTCATCGACGGAATCATCGAAGAACCACTTGGCGGAGCTCATTATGACCAGGAGACGACTTATTTAAACCTGAAAAATTCAATTTTACAGAATATCAAAGCTTTCTCCAAATTTACAGGACAGGAGCTTGAAACCCAGAGACAGGATAAATTCATTGCGATGGGTCAGTTTAAAGGATAAAAAAATAAAAAGGTTAAGAATTTCTTCTTAACCTTTTTTCTTTAGCTTTCTTCTATCTGTTTTATTCTGCAACATTCAGCGCTATTTCAATATCCTGGGTAATCTTCTTCGGAGCAGAATATTTTGCATCACACACCATTGTTGTCATTATATACTCTCCTTTATCTACCAGAATGAAGTTTTCTCCTTTTGCAGGAACACTCAGGTTATAATATTTTTTACCACTTATCTTTACAATAAGATTACAGGAAGATCTGTTTTTGATATTTACATAGGCTTCACTTTTGTTTATATCATTATTAAAGAGATGCGTCAGCATTGCAGCCCTTCTTTTATTTTCTTCACTCGGTTCTGCTTTAGAAGTACCGGCACTTTTTGCTGAACCTGCAGAACCCACTGATGCAAAAGTGGTTGTTCTTCTTTCTTCTTTTAAGGCTTCAATAGCTGCTGCAGTGTTATTGGAAACAGGCTTTCCGTTTGCCGTATACGTTTTATTTGCAGCAATAGTTTTACCGCTGTTTAGCTCATTATTCTTAACGATATTTTCAATTTTATCTTTACTGATCGGTCTAATCGTAGGTTTCGCTTCAGGAGAATTGCCTGCCATGATAATATCAATCAGTTTTCTTTTAAAATAATCTGTTTTAGCATGTCCCGGATTCTGTTTCAAAAAGCCGGCAATCACTCTGGCTTCTTTTGAAATCTCAGCTTCCTGCTCTGTATAGATAATTACAGTTTCTTTTTCAACAACAGCTTTTGATTTTGTCTTTTTCTTTTTTTGGGAAAAACCAAGTGAGAAAATGCATATAAATAGAAGGAATAAGATTTTTTTCATTAATCAAATCTTTAAAATAGTATTAAATATATTAATAACGTGAAAAGTCATTTTTTAGTTTATCATTAAAATCATTATCTTTGCACTGCTCTAAATTTAAGCTAAAAATTAATACTAATCTTAAATAAAAAAAATAATAGATATTATGTCTTATACACCAGCTGCTGCAGACGTAGCAAAATTGAGAAACCAAACAGGTGCAGGTATGATGGACTGCAAAAAAGCTCTAGTTGAAGCTGAAGGAGACTTCGAAAAAGCGGTAGATATCCTTAGAAAAAAAGGACAAAAAGTTGCTGCTAACAGAGCTGACAGAGAATCTGCTGAAGGTGCAGTAATCGCAAGAGTAAACGAAGACAACACTTTAGGTGTAGTAATCTCTCTAAACTGCGAAACTGACTTCGTTGCTAAGAATGAAGCTTTCATCGAGCTAGCTTACGAATTAGCTGAGATGGCTATCTTCGCTGCTACTAAAGAAGAACTTTTAGCTACTGATTTCCACGGAATGACTGTTGCTGAGAAATTAGTAGAGCAAACAGGAGTTATCGGTGAGAAAATCGAAATCGGATCTTTCGAAAGAATCCAGGGAGATTTCTTAGGAGCTTACATCCACGCTGGAAACAAGATCGCTGCAATCTCTTCTCTTTCTGCTAAAGTAGACGGAGCTGACGAAGCTGCTAAAGCTGTTTCTATGCAGGTTGCTGCTATGAACCCAATCGCTTTGGACGAAACAAGAGTTTCTCAAGAGACTATCGATAAAGAATTAGAAATCGAAAGACACAAACTTACTGAAGAAGGTAAGCCTGCAAACATTATCGATAATATCCTTAAAGGTAAAATGCAGAGATTCTACAAAGACAACACTTTGGTACACCAGGATTTCATTAAAGACGGAAGTATCTCAGTTGCTGACTATGTAAAATCTGTAAATGCAGATCTAAAAGTAACAGGATTTGTAAGAGTAAGCCTATAAGCTCATCTTCAAAAAAATATTGAATCCCGGTGAATTTCACCGGGATTTTTTTATTCCCAAAATCTTTTAATTACAAAATAATACAGAGGCAGACATCTGTAGCACACAAACCAGCTGTCACGATTAAAATTGATGGCTCATAAGACCATTATTTCATAGATTTTCTGATAAGAATTATTTCTGTCCCCGAAAATCAAATAAAATAAGTCTTACAAAAGAGATATATTTCCATTTCTCAGATAAAATGCCTGAAACCCAATTACCAGTTTGACACTCAGGATGGCTTTTATTTAAAAATCGGCAATATTTTTTTAACATTTATTTATATTTTATTAAAAGTATTTCATTTTTTATTTTAATTTTGTAGAAATCCTAATTCCATACACATGAAAAGATTTCTACTCAGTCTGGTATTAATTTTTTTGACAATTAATACACTCTTTGCACAAAGGGATACAGAGCATTGGATTGCTCCTTACTATGATAGTTATGGCGGTAATACTTATACCAACATGATCTATTTGTCTACTGACTCACCTACCCCCTTTGATGTAACCATATACAATAACAATGCTCCAGTAACTACCGTTACCATTAGTAAGGGTAACCCGCAAACCTACAAGGTTACCAATAGCCTTATTAGTGCAACTACAACTACAGAAGCATTCACTGTTGGTAATAAAGGGCTGTATTTAAAAGCAGTAAAACCTTTTTACTGTAGTTTAAGACTTGCCCAAAGTGTTCACGGGGAAGTAATTACCAGTAAAGGAAAAGCAGGAATTGGAAAAACATTTTTCGTTGCTGCTGCTCCCAATACCTACACCAGCAGTATTCAGAACTTTACAGCAGGAGTGCTTGCTACTGAAGATAATACCAATGTAACAGTATCATGGAACCCTACTGCCGGAGTCGTTTTCATTAATGGAAGTCCTACAGGAAACACGCAAACCTTTACCTTGCAGAAGGGGCAGTCTTTTATTCTTGCAGGATCTGGAACCCAATCTGGAAACCTGACGGGTTTTATTGGGGCAAAAATAGTTTCTGATAAACCAATAACCCTTACCAACGGAAGCTGTAATGCCAACTTCTCTGCCAGTACATCAGGAAGTGATCCGGTTCTGGATCAATCTGTACCTGTTGACAGACTTGGAAATACTTTCGCAATGGTAAAAACAAGATCTACTGCTCCCAATTTAAATATGGAGGGAGGTCTTATTGTTGCCACTGAGGATAACACTCAAGTGTTTTTAAATGGCGGAGGAACTTCCGTTGCGACACTTGCTGCCGGAGAATGGTATAGAATTAATGAAACCAGCTATGTGGCTCAAGGGACTTCAGGACATTCAAACATGTTCATTTCGACGACTAAAAATGTATACTTATACCAATTTATTGGAATTCTGGGAAGTGATGCTACAAACGGATTTAACTATATACCACCATTGAACTGTTTCCTTCCAAGAAAAATTGATGAAATCGGAAAGATCAATGAGATGCCTATTGGCTCAGGAGGAGCCAGTGCAGTTCAGGATATCATTGTCAAATTAAATATTTTAACAGAGACAGGAGCAACTGTAATGGTAAATGACGCCCCAGTTGCAGCTACAGACGGACCATATCCTGTAACAGGAAATACTAACTGGGTAACATATGGAATCACCGGAGTAAGCGGAAATATTAAAATCACTTCTACAAAGGCTGTAACAGCTGGTATCAACGGAGGATTCAGTTCCGCAGGATACGGAGGCTACTTTGCGGGGTTCTCATCAATTCCTGTAATTGCTAAAAAAGCAGGAGAATGTGTACCGGGAATCATTCTTGAACTGGATGACGGATATGAAACATACCAGTGGTACCGTGACGGAGTAGTCATCCCGGGTGCTACTTCTTACACCTACACTCCTACACAATCAGGAAACTATACTGTAAAAGTAACAATGGGAACATGTCCTCCTGTGACAACTCCTATCTATAAAGTACAAACTTGTTTAAAAGAAACAACTCAAACGCTTAACGCTTGTTCTACTAAAATCATTACTCCTGCTTTTACTTCGTCTACACAAACCGTGGTACCAAGTACAGTAGTAATTATAACTCCTCCTACAAAAGGAACAGCCGTGGTTAATCCAAACGGAACAATCACTTACAACCCAAATCCCGGATATTTAGGACCGGATAAAATAGTTTATAAATTCTGTGGAAACTCTGTTGAGTTTACAGATTGTGAGCAGGTAACACTCAACCTTACCGTAGTACCATTCATTGTAACGGATACTTCTATTAAGGCATGCTGGTATGATATAGCTCCTTATGCTTATTTTGATCTTACAAAAGCTAAAGTGACAGATTATAATGCCGTTACTAAGAAATACTATCGTACATTAAATGACCTTACAGCTGGCATCAATGAAATCACAACACCAGATAACTTCCCTTCAACAGGAGGATTTGTATATGTGAAAGTAACCACAGCTGAAGGATGTACAGCCAATGCAAAAATCGAATTGATTGTACTTCCAATCAAAAAATCTCCGATATTAGTAGATCAATATATCTGTATGGATGCTAAAACCAATCTGGACGCTGGTTCCGGATATGATTCTTACCAATGGAGCACAGGCGCTACCACTTCAGGTATCAGAGATATTGGTGTTGGAGAATATACTGTAATACTTGGTAAGAACGGATGTTTCCTTACTCAGACAGTAAAAGTTAAAAAAGTTGAAGATCCGGTAATCCAGACGATTGAGATCAACAACAATACAGCAACAGTAATTGTAAGCGGAGGTAAAGCACCTCTAAAATATGCGGTTGACGGAACTGCTAACTGGCAGGATTCGAATGTATTCACAGGTTTAAGTAGAGGACAGCATACATTCTATGTAAAAGATTTCTACAACTGTACTCCTACTTCCGTAGAAATTACGGTTCCTAATCTATTGAATGCCATTACTCCTAATGGAGATAACGTAAATGATTATATAGATTACAGCGAACTTGCTTACAAAGAAAACCTAAGTTTTGTAGTATATGACAGATATGGAAATATGGTATTTACCGGAAATAAATTCAACAACTACAGATGGGACGGAAAACACTTCGATAAGAAAATTGGAACAGGAACATACTGGTACCATATCAACTGGAATGAATCCAACAAAGAAAAGACTCCAGTAAAATACACAGGTTGGATTCTTGTTAAAAACAGAGAGTAATAATTAGTTAAAACCATATTGGTAAGCCACGATTTTACAATCGTGGCTTTTTTATTACATTTTCAAGCATTTAATACTTTTTATTGTTAAATTTGTGATAAATACTACCGCTGAATGAAGAAAATTCTATCTTTTTTATTTATATTTTATATTTTCACCTCTGCTTTTGCCCAATTGGACCGGGAGCATTGGTTTGCTCCGATGGTAGACAGGACTGGTGCACCCAATCCTTATCAGAAACTGTATTTATCCACCAGCAGAACAACTCCTTTTCCGGTAAATATTTATAACAATAATGTTCTGATTGGAACGGTGAATATCAGCAAAAATAATCCGCAGAAATTCGATGTATTAAGGAATTATATCATTACCACACAACAGGCGGATTTATTTACCCCTACAACCAAAGGGCTGTACCTTAAAGCAGAATTTCCTTTTTATGCCAATTTAAGGTTCTCGGTATTCAACCACGCGGAAATTATTACTTCCAAAGGGATTCCTTCTACGGGAAAATCGTTTTACGCAGCCTCCGCTCCTATCACTGTGAGCAATAATATTCTGAACTTCATGACCAGTGTACTGGCAACTGAGGATAACACAACTGTCACCATCTCCGGATACACGCCTACGGTTCAGTTTTCTAATGGAACTACCGGAGCTACCAATCCGACAATGACTTTCACTTTAAATAAAGGGCAATCTTATATCATTGACGGAATCGGGGATATAGCAGGAAATTTTGATGGCTTCATAGGCTCCAAAATTATTTCAGACAAGCCCATCAATGTTACCAATGGAAATTTTAACGGGCAATATGCAGGTAATTTTCCGTCCAGTTCTGATATTTTAATGGACCAGGCAGTACCTGTCAACAGACTTGGAAATGAGTTTGCCCTTGTCAAAGGTAACGGGCCGATAGGTGCCAATATGGAAGGCGCTGTTGTTATTGCCACCGAAGACAATACCCAGATCTTTGTCAATAATGAAATACCTCCTATAGCGACTATTAATGCCGGGAAATATTTCGTTATTCCTGATTCCAAATATATTCTTCAGGGAAACGGACATTATAATTTATATGTAAAAACATCAAAAAATGCTTATGTCTACCAGATTTTAGCCGGAGACTCAAATTCGGGAAATGAAACAGCTACCGGAGGATTCAATTTCATTCCGGCTTTGAACTGTTACTTACCGAAACAGATTAATGAACTGGGACTTATCAATGAAAATTTTGTCCATTCCAATGGTAATCCCGGAGGTATTCTGAATATCCCGACAAAACTGAATCTTATAACAGAAAGAGGAGCTATTATTACAGTAAACGGAACTAATCCACCTGCAGTAACAGGTCCTTACAATATGACAGGGACCACCAACTGGGTTACTTATGGAATTCCCAATGTAACAGGGACCATTACAGTAGTTTCAAATAAGGCTATTATGGCAGGAATCACTGCCGGAAGTGATGCTGTAGGATACGGAGGTTTTTTCGCTGGTTTTCCTACGCAGCCCGTTATTTTACAATCGGGTGTAGGCTGTATTCCCGGTATTGTTCTTACTGTGGATCCACTGATCTATGACTCTTATCAATGGTACAGAAACGGTACCCTTGTTCCGGGAGCTACGGCATCTTCAATTACCCCTACACTACCCGGATATTATACATGTTCTGTAACAATGGGAAGCTGTGCACCTTTGGTTACTGAAAAATTTAAGGTTCTGAATTGTACAAAACTTACCAATGCTTCTTACAATGTTTGTACTTCGCAGACTATAACACCTGCTTTCAGCAGTTCATCACAAACTCCTGTCCCAGGTACGGTAGCGATTACAACAGCACCTTCTTTGGGTACTGCAGTGATAAACCCTGTTACAGGAATCATTACTTATACTGTCAATACTCCCGGCACTTCCGGAACAGATACATTCACTTATACATTCTGCGGAAATGATCCCGACTTCCCGGATTGCGAAACGATAACAGTTACCATCAATATTCAGGCCCTCACCGTAATGAATACCACATTATTTGCCTGTGATATAAACGGACAGGGAACGTTCAATTTGACTACAGCCAACGTCACCAACAATTCTCCTGTTACTATCACTTATTATCCTACTCTTGCAGATGCTCAGAATGAAAATACCACAGCATTAATCACCAATACAACATCATATACAGCGCCGAATGCGACTATCATATACGCTGTTGTCAAAAACAATATTGGGTGTAAAAGTATTGCCCAAATTACATTATCTCTTTTCAATAAAGCAATTGTTCTGGATAACTACAATGGCGTTTTCTGTGATGATAATCTGGACGGAACGGTTACTCTCGTCCTTTCCAACATCACCCCTATTGTCCTTAATAATCCTAACTATTTTACCAATGTAAGATATTATGCAAATCTGGCAGATGCTAACGCAGGAAACAACAATACTCTTCCTAACAGCTGGAGCTATACAGCAACAACTACAATTTACATCAGAGTAGATTCTCCTGACGGCTGTGCTTCTGTGATCAAGCCTTTACAGTTCAGTATTGGAGCTAAAGTGACATTGATTACCAAAACCGTTACGGAAAATGTTTGTGATGATGATCTGGATGGAATAAAAAGTGTGAATTTAGCGCAGTTTATTCCTCAGTTTACATTAGATCCCAACGTTACTTTCACTTTTCACGCAACATTGGCAGATGCTCAGAATAATGTAAATATTGTTTCATCCCCGGTTAATATTACAACTTCCCAGACTTATTATATCCGTTTCGAAAAAAATGGAGTCTGCCCGGAAGTAGGCACTCTTAAAATCAATATTAAAGTTCCTAAAAAATCGGATGTATTACAAGATAAGGCTATATGCCCTAAAACCACTACTACACTGGATGCAGGACCCGGTTTTGAAAGGTATTTGTGGAGCACCGGAGCTACGACTCCTTCCATCACCAATGTAGCACCGGGAAGTTATTGGGTAGAACTCACTTTCAATGGCTGTGTTTACAAACAATATGTAAATGTTACTGAACTGCCTCTTCCTATGATTACGTCTATTGAAATTGATGGGACAACAGTAAAAGTCGGAGTAAGTGGCGGTACACCTCCTTATGAATATTCTCTGGACGGTGTGGTGTGGCAGAGTTCCAATGTTTTCTATAACGTACCAAGAGGAGCACACAATGTATTTGTAAGGGATTCTAAAATGTGTGAAGAAGTCAAAAAACCATTTGCCATTATTAATCTGATCAACACGATTACTCCGAATGGAGACGGTTATAACGAAGGAATAGACTATTCTGCTTTGATGGCCAATGATAATCTTGTATTCAGGATCTTTGACCGGTATGGTGCGGAAGTCTTCAGAGGAACTCCGGAAAACAGATATACCTGGGACGGAAGAATAGGTGGAAGATATGTGCCTACAGCAACCTATTGGTATTTCATCACCTGGACAGAATATGGCTCTTCCCTCACTGTAAAATACTCGAGCTGGCTGCTTGTAAAACATAGATAAAAAAGGAAGCCGGAAGAAAGCACCGCTGAAAATTCAGTATTCTTTCTTCCGGCTTCTCTACTTGTATACACTCTTTTTTAAGGGAATTATAAATTTCTAACAGTCCTTAACAGTTTAATGTTAAAGTTTAATATAACTTTAACCACTATTCTTTATCTAACTAGGGAAAATTGCTTTATTTCTATGTAATTTTGCGCATTATATGAAGAAACTGTTTACTCTACTGCTATTGGTTTTTCTGGCAAAAATTAATGCTCAAATATATTCCGGGGAGGTATTTCTGAGAGACAACTCTATTTTATATCTCAATCAGGTATATGTCACAAACCTGAACACCCAGAAAACCGTTCTTACGGACTATAATGGTAATTTTAATATCCCTGCCAGTCCCGGAGATGTAATCCGGTTTACCTCTATTGTTACTGAAAGAAAAGATATTAAGCTAACGCCTCAATCCATGGTACAAAAAAATCTGGTAGAGCTTAAAATTGCTTACTATGAGATTCAGGAAATTGTACTCAGCAGGTTCAAACCTACCGGAAACCTTCGGTACGATGTCAACTCTTTAAGAAAAGAAGATAAAGCATATGCTCTTAAGAAAGTAATCGGTCTTCCGGAACCAAAAGGAGACGGAACTCCTCCTGAACTTCCTGTTGCCGGATTGCGGGATGGCGGGCTTACCTTCAGTCTTGAAAGCATCTATGATATCCTTTCCGGTGAGAGAAAGAAAAAACAGCGTTATCAGGCTTATGAGAGAATGAACAGCTCCGTTGCACAGATCAAAAATTATCTTGGGAAAGATTATTTTACAAGGTTTAAAATCCCTGAGAATTTAATTGATAACTTCCTTCAATTTGTTTATACTTCTGAAAATATTCAGGCTTATGTATTAGCCGGAAACTTTGAAGCTGTAAAGATTCCTATTGAAAAATATCTGCCAATTTATCAGAAGAGACTTAGAAGTTCGCATCTTCAGGAAGTTGTAAGCAATAATTAGAAAAACAATTCCAATGCATATAAATAATCCATGTCATTCACATGGATTATTTTTTTTGAAATAAACGGAAATCCCGTGGTGTTCCCCTTCCACACTGCATCCGATACAGATTATTCAACTTTTATTGCATATCATTCTTCAATATTCAAAAATATGTTTAATTTTATCTCACAAACAAGTGTTTAAAATAAAATTACTTGTATTTCGTTATCCAAATAAAAACTAACCAACCCAAAGCGCAAATTAAGAGAGAAGCACCTATTTTTAAACTTAATATTAATTAATGAAACAAGTACTTTTACTTCTTTGCTGTATGTTTTTGTTTACTGTGTCTGCTCAAAAAAAAGGGAAAGACTATAGTAATATTCTGAAAAGTAATAATATCTATGAAATCAACGCTTTCTTAAGAGATGCCCATCCTGATGATCCCCGAAGATCTGTATTGAAACCAAGGGTAATGGAAATGATGAAGGAATACATCAAAAATGCACATCCTGCTGATCAGAAAGTAAAAGATATGCAGGAAATGCTTGCCATGCTGAAGAGAAGGCCTTCCACAAAGATTACTTTTGATGAAATGAATGCTATCATCAAACAAAAGCAGATAGCAAAGTACAAAGCAGAACTGGCAGCAAAACAACCTACTACCGTTTATACTCCAAGTACTGCACAGAATACATTTGTTGTAAATGCAGCAGCCAATACAGCAATCCCCAATGCAGAAGCTGAAGAATTTAATATGCTTATGGCGGTTTCTCCCGTAGAACATAAAAATAAAACTGTAAAAATCCTCAACTCTTTATTTGATAATGATCCCAATGCTAAAGAATGTATTGTTCTGATTCAAAATAAATCAGACTGTAACATCATTGTACGAATGGAAGGTGTAGGGACTACCAAATACAGACTTGCTGTTCCCGCTCAGGGCGAAGGCTCAATTGTTATAGAAAAGGGCCAGTATCTTTTCACCAGCTTGGTTTGCGGGGCACAATATGCATCACAAAAGACAATACAAAGACCTATCATGGTGGCTTTGGGAAGTCAATAGTCTAATCATAAACGGATTATCTCTCTGTCTTTTACCTTCAAAAGGCAGAGATTCTCCATAAATTTTCACTATTTTTGCACTCATTTTATAACTCAATGGGCAAGAATAAATTAGCAAGATTTGCAGAAAACAAAATATTACCGAATGTAATCCAACCTACAAGGGAAGACGCTTTACAAGGTTTCGAACTGAAGGGAAAATGGAGAGAAAATTTCTTTAAAAATGACAATCCGATTGTATTGGAATTAGGGTGTGGAAAAGGAGAATATTCTGTAGGACTCGCAAAAACATTTCCTGAAAAAAACTTTATCGGAATTGATATTAAAGGAGCAAGATTTTGGTTTGGTGCTAAAGAAGCGGTAGATAACAATATGACTAATGTCGCTTTTCTGAGATCACAGATCGAGCTTGTTGATCATTTTTTTGCTGAAAATGAAGTAGATGAAATCTGGATTACGTTCCCGGATCCACAGATTAAATATAGAAGAACAAAGCACAGATTGACTCACCCTGATTTCTTAAACCGATACAAAAAGTTTCTGAAACCGGGCGGGATTATTCATTTAAAAACAGATTCAGAGTTTTTACATGGATATACACTGGGATATTTACAGGGAGCTGGCTATGAAATCATCAGCGCTCATCATGATATCTATGGAGCACCGGAATATGATCCTGATACGGAACACCTTAGAGATATCAAAACATATTATGAAGAACTTTTCTCAGCGAAAGGAAAAACAATTACTTACATTAAATTCCGGATAAGCTGATGAAGTAAAAATAACAATTGATGAAAAAACTTTTACCCTTCTTATTTTTCATATTTCTGTTCCCCAACTTAATATCTGCTCAAAAGAAAGTAAATAAAGACATCCTGAAAAGCGTTGATATTAAAGAAATTGAAGAGTATATTAAGAACACCCATCCGGATGATCCGAAGAAAAGCGTACTGAAACCTAAGCTTATTGCTTTAAAAAACGCAGAGTGGACCAAAGGAGCCCGTACCGCCAAGCCTATGGAAGCAAGGCCTATTATCTCCGATATTCCTAAAAGCATCATGAGAAATCCTTATTCAGAGGATGCTGAGGAATTTAAAAAGCTCATTGCTGAAACTTCTGCTGAGCACAAAGAAAAAACAGTAAAGCTTCTGAATGCAATGTTCAATGAAGATATTACACGCAAGGAAGCGATACTTTTATTCAAAAATAATTCTGACTGCAATATCGTACTGAGGATTGAAGGAAAAGATTATTATAACCTTGCTGTTCCTGCTCGCGGAGAAAATTTCGTTGTAATTAATAAGGGTTCATATACGCTCAGCAGTAATATCTGCGATATGAAATACATCTCCCAGAAAGACATTAAAAAAAGTATATTTGTAACGATTGATAATCCAAGACTGCCTGAAACTGAAGTAAAAACTACTGAAAAGGAAACTTCCAAAGCAAAGGAGTCTTCGAAAAAAAGAAAAACCAAAAAGTAAACTAGTATGAAAAAACTATTAGTTTTTGCCGGGATCTCAGTGATCCTTGCCAGCTGTAATGTAAATTATGGCAGCTATCCGGGAAGAACTTCCTACCCTTCCTCTACCGGCAATCCAGGTAACAGAGCCAATACAGAAAGAGAATATAATGAACTGATAAAGACCTTTAAGCCGGAAACTGCAGACGTTCTTAATGATCTTCTTAACAGTGATGACCCCAAAAATCCAAAGACTTCTATTTCAGTAGAAAACAAATCTCCATGCAATATGGTCCTTACGGTAAGCGGAAATAATTTCTTCAAGAAAATCCCTATTGGTGCGGGAAAAATAGGATACACAATGGTTCCTAAAAATCAAAATTACAGGTTATCCGGAGTTTTATGCAACTCGACCTATCAGTCTACAAAGTTTATTACGACCTCATATTCTATAAAACTTTCAAACTAACATACAACCTGCAGGATTCTGTGGGTTTTTATTTTAATAAATGTATTTAAAATATAATATATAGTTAGCATTCATTTGAAATCCAAAACAAGCCATTTCTGAAGTTTTTTTAATAAAGCCAACCCAACTTTCTAAACTTTCTAAAAACGTCCGACAAAGTCATCTGAACAACCAGGAGAGGTTAATAAAGGCTCATTGCATTGGCTTTAGAAACAATGTGAAAATAATCACAAATCCCGTCATTAAATAGTTAAACCAAGTAAAATAAAAATATCCTATTGTAAATCATACACATAACAAATATTTCCATATATTTAGAAATATAATTGCGGTATCCGAAAAGCATATAGAGTAGGAAAAAAACTAAACTAAAAACCATGAAAAATTTAAAAAAAGTCTTAAGAAGTGAGCTAAGAAGCATCAAAGGAGGATACAGAAGTTGTATAGACGGCTGTAGCATGGAGCTCGGAGAAATGTGTTGCGGCGGTGTATGCAGAATTGGAGTAATTATTCCTAGTACCGATCCTAACCTGCCTGACCTTATGGTATGCCCTAAGAAACCTTAGTATGAACAATAAAAAAACGCTGGACCTAAATCCAGCGTTTTTCCTATATTAAAGAAAATCTTTAATTATTCTGCATCGAAGTCAGCATCTTTATCAGCAGATACTACTTCTCCTTCTTCTTTAGATTTTTCTTTATCAGCTTTTCTCTGAGACTGACCTTCTTTGATAGATTCTGAAACAATGCTCAAGATCATATCGATAGATTTAGAAGCATCATCGTTTCCTGGGATAACGAAGTCAACTTTTCTAGGGTCAGAGTTTGTATCAACAATACCGAAAACTGGAATACCTAATTTCTTAGCTTCAGTTACAGCGATGTGTTCTCTCAAGATATCTACAACGAAGATTGCAGAAGGAAGACGAACCATGTCAGAGATAGAACCTAAGTTCTTTTCTAAGTTAGCTCTTTGTCTGTCAACTTGTAATCTTTCTTTTTTAGATAAAGTTTCGAACGTACCGTCTTTTTTCATTTTGTCGATAGCATTCATCTTCTTTACAGCCTTTCTGATAGTAACGAAGTTCGTTAACATACCTCCTGGCCATCTTTCTGTAATATAAGGCATATTAAGTTCAGAAGCGTGTTTTGCAACAACTTCTTTCGCTTGCTTCTTAGTAGCTACGAAAAGAACTTTTTTACCTGCAGAAGTTAATTTTTCTAAAGCACTGCAAGCTTCATCTAATTTAACTGCTGTTTTATGTAAGTCTACAATGTGAATACCGTTTTTCTCCATAAAAATGTATGGAGCCATATTTGGGTTCCACTTTCTAGTCATGTGACCGAAGTGTACGCCAGCCTCTAAAAGGTCTTTTACATTTGCTTTTGCCATGTTTTCTGTTTTTGTTAGTTTACTTTCCGTCTTTTAAACAATCAACAACTTCTTTAGATGGGAGAAGCGTTTGGATGCTAAACGTAACGGGCAATTTTGCTTTAAGCTTCAGGCAATAAGCCATAGGCTTTGAAGCGAATTAAAAATTTTAATAAGTTTTTCAAAAAGCTTATTGCATATTGCTTTAAGCTTATCGCAATTCTTAACGTTTTGAGAATTGGAATCTCTTTCTTGCTTTTTTCTGACCTGGCTTCTTTCTTTCCACCATTCTTGCGTCTCTTGTAAGTAAACCAGCTGGTTTCAATGCTAATCTGAATTCAGCGTTGATTTCGCATAAAGCTCTTGAAATACCTAATCTGATAGCTTCTGCCTGACCTGTATTACCACCACCGAATACGTTTACGGTAACGTCATACTGACCAACAGTCTCAGAAAGGATAAACGGTTGGTTTAATTTGTAAACCATCACGTCTGTAGAGAAATATTCTTTAGCATCTTTACCGTTTACTGTAATAACACCAGAACCTGGTCTTACATAAACTCTTGCTACAGAAGTTTTTCTTCTTCCGATTTTGTGAACTATAGACATAATTAATTATTTAAATTCGTTAACATTAATTGTTTTAGGCTGTTGAGCTTCATGTTTGTGCTCAGTTCCTTCATATAAATAAAGGTTCTTAAGGATAGCAGCTCCTAATCTGTTTTTAGGCAACATACCTTTTACAGATTTCTCTAATACCTTTAAAGAATCTTTCTTTTGAAGTTCAGCCGCAGTCATAGACTTCTGTCCACCAGGATATCCTGTATGCCAGATATAAGTCTTATCAGCCCACTTGTTTCCGGAAAGTGTAATTTTCCCAGCATTCAAAACGATCACGTTATCACCACAATCTACGTGAGGTGTAAAGTTCGTTTTGTGCTTACCTCTCAAAATCTTTGCAACCGTAGAAGCTAGTCTACCTAACGGCTGTCCTTCAGCGTCTACCACAACCCATTCTTTATTCGCAGTAGCTTTGTTCGCTGAAACAGTTTTGTAACTTAATGTATTCACACGTTTTAGTTAAAGATTAAACATAATTTACCCCTAAAAGGGTGTGCAAAGGTACAAATTATTTTTGTAACCCAAAAACATATTTTATTTTATCTATATAATCAGGTCCACACACCCCTATATCAATAGATTTTAACACTATTATAATTTTGGCATGCATCTTGTAAATTGTTGTGGCGATGAAAAAAAACGCTTAGACGATTCTAAAAACACAAATGATACAGCAAAGAGTTCATTCCCTCAACTCTTTCTTTTATTAAGTTTACTTTAAAGATTTCCGTAAAACACATTAATATAATTACAGTTTCATTGAAATAATTATATTTGCGTCAATCATATTCCATAATTCATGAGCCACGGAAAACTAAGAGATGATAAAACCTGCCTGAACTGCGGACATCAGGTTGATGAAAGGTTTTGCCCACACTGCGGACAGGAAAATATTGAAAGCAGACAGCCCTTTCATTTTCTCTTTACCCATTTCATTGAGGATTTCACCCATTATGACGGACAGTTCTGGAAAACCATGCAATATCTGTTTACCCGTCCGGGAACACTCACCAAAGAATACCTGGCTGGTAAAAGACAACTGTATGTAGCTCCTGTAAAGCTGTACATATTCATAAGCTTCATTACATTCTTTCTACCCAACATCTTACCTCACGCCAAAGAAGAAGCAGAAAGACCAAGCCAGATAAAAAAAGAAACAAAGGCAAAAAAGCCAAAAGAAATTTCACAAGACATTGTAAAAGATTTACAAAAAGAAGGTGTTCTGTCCCATGAAGTAGCAACAAATACTCAAAAGGTGTTGGATACTTTAAAAACTTTGGATACCCTAAAAATTAAAGACACCCGGGAAAAGACTGAACTTTTTGACCGTACGTTCGATACGAAAGAAGAGTCTATTATGAATGCCTATACAATAAAACAGTATGATTCTATACTTGCAAAGGATAAAACAGGGATATATTCATTAGCGAGACCCCTGGCAGAAAAAGCTTTTTCTTTAAAGGAAGAAGGATACAGCAAACATCAGATCTGGGAAAAATATAAAGACAATTTCATTCATACGATTCCTAAAGCGCTCTTTGTATACCTTCCTATATTCGCCTTCTTTTTATGGCTGTTCCATAACAAGAAAAAATGGTGGTACTTTGACCACGGTATATTTACCCTTCACTATTTCTCTTTCCTTTTATTAGGAATATTAGTATTTATAGTAGGAGAAAAGATAACAAGTTATCTACCGGACAGTAATTGGCTTACCCTGTTATATGTTTTAGCCTGTATAGCACTGGCAGTCTATATGACGATCTATTTCTTTGTTGCCCATCACAGGGTATATGAAACAAAAAAAAGAACGAGTATACTGAAAGGGTTGCTACTATTTATTATTAACTATATCGGATTACTCCTGATGTTTATGGTACTGATGTACCTAAGCTTTATTATGCTTCATTAATTTCTAAGGGATTTATTTCCTCTGAAGCTTGCAAATAAATAATACGCAACGAAAACGGTAGAAAATTTCAGGATAGAAGGAATCGCTAATTCAAGATTAAAAATTAAAGCTCCTACAAGAACAAGAATTCCCATCCCTACAAATGACAGCCCTAATTTCTTAGGCAGCGAAAAATTGGGTGTGTCCAGATAATAGGCAAGTCCCCAGGCAGAACCAAAGGCCACAGCATAATAAATATCAAGTCCGATATTCTCTGAACTTAAAAAGAAATAATTGATCAGGAAGCTAATTATGGTTCCTAATCCGAAGTACATCAAAGCTTTTTGCATGTCTGTAAAAATATTCTGCAAAAGTAGAGAATTTAATTTGAGAATGTAAAGATGGGTGTCTTTGAAAACGAAGTCTCTGCAACTTGTTTTAACTCTGTGGTTTCCCAACTTTCCAGGTATCCAACCCAAAAAGGGGATATACAATTAAATAAATACAATCAATCAACTGACAATCAAAAGGATAAAATCAAACACGCGGTTCTTTTTTTATTGTTATATTTGAGAACTTAGAAACTTTCTAGAATTTTTATGGAAACCCAAAAATATACTCCAACCAACAAGGTAAGAATCGTAACTGCTGCCTCATTATTTGATGGGCATGATGCTGCGATCAATATTATGCGTCGTGTTATTCAGGGAACAGGATGCGAAGTGATCCATTTAGGACACGATAAATCAGCAGAGGAAGTTGTAAATACAGCAATCCAGGAAGATGCCAATGCTATTGCATTAACTTCATATCAGGGAGGTCACACAGAATATTTCAAATATATCTATGACCTGTTGAGAGAAAAAAATTCACCACAGATCAAAATTTTTGGCGGCGGCGGCGGTGTAATCCTTCCGGAAGAGATCAAAGACCTGATGTCTTATGGAATAGACAGAATTTATTCTCCGGATGACGGCCGTGAACTCGGGCTTCAGGGAATGATTGATGATCTTGTACACAGATCGGATTTTGCAACAGGAAAAGATGTAACTGCAAAAGATCTGGATGCCATCAGCTTTGAAAACTCAACAAGCATCGCCAGCATTATCTCTGCTGTTGAAAACTTCTCAGAAGAAAAACCTGAGCTTGTAAAAGCAATTGACGAAAAGTCTAAAGATTTAACTATTCCAATTATTGGTATTACAGGTACCGGAGGAGCAGGTAAATCTTCTTTAACAGATGAATTGGTAAGACGTTTCTTACGTTCAAATACTGATAAAAAAATCGCCATTATCTCTATTGACCCTTCCAAAAAGAAAACCGGAGGGGCTTTATTAGGAGACAGAATCCGTATGAACGCGATCAACGATCCTAGAGTTTATATGCGTTCTATGGCCACCAGAGAAAATAACGTTTCCGTTTCTCCGTTTATTCATTCTGCATTGAATGTACTGAAGCTGGCTCATCCTGATATCATCATCCTTGAAACGTCAGGGATCGGACAGTCTGGTTCAGAAGTTTCAGATTTTGCCGATGTTTCTATGTATGTAATGACTCCTGAATATGGAGCGTCTACACAGCTGGAAAAAATCGACATGTTAGACTACGCAGATCTTGTAGCCTTAAACAAATCTGATAAAAGAGGAGCTCTTGATGCTCTTCAGGCTGTAAGAAAACAGTTCCAGAGAAACCACCTTCTATGGGAAAGCCCATTGGAAGACATGCCTGTATATGCTACAAAAGCATCTCAGTTTAATGACCACGGAACAACAGAATTATACAACAGGTTAGTTTCTAAAGTAAACGAAAAGTTTGCAGATTTAAAACTAAACGCATTTGTAGAGCAGGAAATCACAGACGAGGTAACCATTATTCCACCAAAAAGAGTTCGTTACCTTTCCGAAATCGTTGAAAACAACAAACAATATGACGCCAATATTGAAAAGCAGGCTGAACTGGCCAGAACAATGTATCATATTGAAGGCGTAAAAAATATAATTTCCAATGAGGTTTTGGATGCTGAATATCAAAAGGCAGAAAAACATCTTCAACAGGAAAATATTGACTTCCTGAAAACCTGGGGTGATACGAAAAAAGCTTTCCAGGAAGAATTCTATTCTTATTTTGTAAGAGGAAAAGAGATTAAGGTAGAAACTTCCACAGAATCTTTATCCCATTTGAGAATTCCAAAAATTGCATTACCAAAATATACTGACTGGGGTGATCTGATCAAATGGAAAGGACAGGAAAACCTTCCGGGAAGCTTCCCTTATACAGCGGGAATTTATCCGTTCAAGAGAACTGGTGAAGATCCGACAAGGATGTTTGCTGGAGAAGGAGGTCCTGAAAGAACCAACAGAAGATTCCATTATGTTTCTGCAGAAATGCCTGCAAAACGTTTATCCACAGCTTTTGACTCTGTAACATTATATGGTCAGGATCCTGCTTTACCACCGGATATTTACGGAAAAATCGGAAATGCAGGGGTTTCTATCGCAACATTGGATGATGCTAAAAAATTGTATTCCGGATTTGATCTGGTGAATGCACTGACTTCAGTTTCAATGACCATTAACGGTCCTGCACCGATGCTACTGGCTTTCTTTATGAATGCAGCCATCGATCAGAATGTTGAAAAATATATCAAAGAAAACGGTTTAGAAGCTAAAGTAGAGGCTAAACTTAAGGAGAAATTTGACGATAAAGGTTTAGAAAGACCAAAATATAAAGGAGAACTTCCTCCATCCAATAATGGGTTAGGATTACAGCTTTTAGGATTAACGGGTGATGAAGTAATTCCTGCAGATGTATATGCAGAAATTAAGGCTAAAACGATTGCTACCGTTCGTGGTACCGTTCAGGCTGATATCTTAAAAGAAGACCAGGCTCAGAATACATGTATCTTCTCTACTGAATTTGCCCTTAGACTCATGGGTGACGTTCAGGAATATTTCATCAGAGAGAAGGTGAGAAACTTCTACTCTGTATCCATTTCAGGATATCATATTGCGGAAGCAGGAGCAAACCCTGTTTCTCAGTTAGCATTTACACTGGCCAACGGTTTCACTTATGTGGAATATTACTTAAGCCGTGGAATGGATATCAATGATTTTGCACCCAACTTATCTTTCTTCTTCTCCAACGGTATCGACCCTGAGTATTCAGTAATCGGGCGTGTGGCAAGGAGAATCTGGGCAAAAGCTATGAAATTAAAATACGGAGCTGACGAAAGAAGCCAGATGCTGAAATACCACATCCAGACTTCAGGACGTTCTCTGCACGCTCAGGAAATTGATTTCAATGATATCAGAACAACTCTTCAGGCGCTTTATGCGATCTATGATAACTGTAACTCACTTCACACCAATGCTTATGATGAAGCAATCACAACTCCTACTGAGCAATCGGTAAGAAGAGCGATGGCAATCCAGTTAATCATCAATAAAGAATTAGGATTAGCTAAAAACGAAAATCCGCTTCAGGGATCATTTATCATTGAAGAATTAACGGATCTTGTGGAAGAAGCTGTATATACGGAATTCGACAGAATCACAGAAAGAGGCGGTGTTCTTGGAGCAATGGAAACGATGTATCAGCGTTCAAAAATCCAGGAAGAATCTATGCATTACGAATGGTTGAAACACACAGGTGAATATCCGATTATCGGGGTAAATACTTTCTTAGGAAAAGACGGTTCACCAACTGTTTTACCGGGAGAAGTTATCCGTTCTACAGAAGAGGAAAAACAGGCACAGATTGAATCTCTGCACAACTTCCAGCAAGCAAACGATAGCAGATCTGAAGAAGCTCTGAAACAACTTCAACATGCAGCCATCAACCAGCAAAACTTATTTGAAGTGATGATGGATGCTGTAAAATACTGTTCTTTAGGACAAATCACGAATGCTTTATTTGAAGTGGGTGGTAAATACAGAAGAAATATGTAATCCTTAATTGGACCTGCATTTTTATAAATTAAACCTCAAAGGATTTCTTTGAGGTTTTTTTGTATTTTTAAGTATGATAAAGATTTTTGAAAAAGAAATTGATAAGATTCTAGAAAACAACCCATCAGCCTGCGGAAGAATTTCGTTTTTAAAACCTGCTATTTCTAGCGTATTGTTAGCTTTAAGTTTAACATCTGCACAGGAGAATCACCATAATTATCAGCTGGATTTCTTAGCATATTTTTTATAGTTTTAGAAAAAATACTTAAGTATTTTCTTTATAAAGAAATTAATGTTCGTATTAGTTTTCTACCTTCAGGGTTTTTAATAATTTTGCGCACATTTTAATTTAAATTATGAAAAAATTATTTCTTTTTTTTGCAGCATTAGTGGTACTTACTAGCTGCTTACCTAAGGTTGCTTTGGCTCCTGCATACTGGAACAAGTCTTCAAAAGTAGGAATCTTGGTGAATGCAACCCCACCAGCAAAATACAAAGAAGGCTCGCAAGGGCTTTTAGATATGGCAGTTACTTCTGGGGATAAATATCAGGAAGCTTTGAATCTGATTGGTGAAAAAATCCATCCAAAAGAAGAGTTGATAGCAATGTATTCTGAGATCTTACAATCAAAAGGGAAAGAAGTTATCATTATTGATGAGAAATTTGATTCTAAAACAGCAAAAAAGTTTAATGGTACAAAAGCAGAAGGAAAAAAATATTCCCGATATGATTTTAGTGAGTTAAAAGCTAAATATAATATTGATGAATTATTATTTGCTGATGTTAATCATGGCTTTATGATCTCCTATTACGGAATGATTGAAACTGGAAAGATGGCTCATACCTTTTTGAATACAAGTTTAATTGATCTGTCTGACCAAAGTTTGGTAATGTCTAGTCTGAATATGAAAAATGTAACATTAAAAAAATGGAAAGATAATAACTACGAGTCTTCAATACAAGGAGTAAGATCAACTTTAGATCAAGCTAAAGCAGAAGAAAAAGATGTTAATCTGAAATAAAATAGTATTAAATATAAGACCTCACAGCACTATATACTGTGAGGTTTTTATTTGGTAAAAACAGATAGTGTTTCCAAATTTCTTCCAAAATGAATTCAATCAAATTTCACTGATTTTATTATCCTCTGATTTTTATTATTAAAATGAAACCAAAAGCTTTATTCAACTGGAGCAGCGGAAAAGATTCTGCTTTTGCCCTTTATAAGATACTACAGGAAGATCAATATGAGATTTCTACACTGCTTACAAGTATTAATCAGGAGTTTCAAAGGATTTCCATGCATGGAGTTCATGTTTCTCTGTTGGAAAAGCAGGCAGAAAGTCTCGAAATTCCATTGATTAAAATGGAGCTTCCTAAAGAACCGTCAATGGAAGAATACCAGCAAATCATGAGTACAACAATGGCCGGAATTCAAGCTCAGGGAATTACCCATTCCATTTTCGGTGATATTTTCCTGGAAGATCTCCGAAAATACAGAGAAGATCAATTAAATGCTGTCGGTATGAAAGCCGTATTTCCCCTGTGGAAACAAGATACATCCAACCTCATCCGTGAATTTTTAGAGCTTGGTTTTAAAACCATTGTAACCTGTGTAAACGGAACTTATCTGGATAAAAGCTTTGCAGGACGGATTATTGATCAGAAATTCATAGATGATCTTCCTGAAAATGTAGATCCATGCGGAGAAAACGGAGAGTTTCATACCTTCACTTTTGATGGCCCTATTTTTAAAAATCCTGTTCAATTTGAAATTGGAGAAACCGTCAAAAAGACTTATCCTAAACCTAAAACAACTCCTGAAGAAGAAGACAGCGAATATGTTTTCTGGTTTTGTGATCTGCTGATAAAATAAGCCTGTGAATATTAATCCACAGGCTTTTTCAATATATTATTTTATTTCAGCAATGATTTTATTCATGAGATCAAATACCTGTCTGATATCTTTTTCACTGGTCATCCAGTTTACAAAAGCAGCTCTTATTCCTTTATGCTGATTATAAAAAGTAGGTGTCATAAAAACTTTTCCCGTGTCATTAAGTTTTTCAAGAAATTGTTCTACCTCATTCTGTCTTGTATCATCTTTTAATGTAAAACAGACCGTATTCAATCTTACCGGAGCCAGCAGTTTAAAATCATGACTGTTCTCAATCATCTGGCCAAACTGTTGTGCCCATGCTATATTATTATCTACAATCTCCTGGTAACCTTTCTTCCCATAAGCCATGAGAGAGAACCATGCCGGAAGAGCCTTTAATCTCCTTGAGTTTTCAGGAAGGAAATTTAAATAGCTGAAATTCTCCAACGGATCGCCCAGATAAGGAGCATTGGAGTTCTGAAAAGTTTCTACCTGTAAAATTTTATATTGCTCTTTAATCAGAAATACTGCACTTTCATAAGGGACATTCAACCATTTGTGGCAATCTACTGTAATACTGTCGGCATATTCCCAGCCTTCCACAAGATGTTGATGCGTTTCCGAACAAGCTGCAAAACCACCGAAAGCAGCATCAATGTGCCACCAGAAATTGTATTTTTCTTTTAACCTGCTGATCGATTTAAAATCATCAAAATCCACCGTATTTACCGTTCCTCCACTTGAAATTAATATAAATGGCTCACCGTTAAGCTTCAGAATATTTTCTTCCAGATCTTTGATACGAATTGCTTCACGGTTTCCTTCTTCCGTTTTGATCTTAATGATATTACCGCTGCCAAGTCCCAATAGTGACAATGATTTTATTGAAGATGAGTGAGGTGTAGCCGTAAGTACCTTTACCGTTCCGGAAACGCCTTCTTTGGCAATATCTCTTCCCTGCTCTTTTCCCAGCCATTGACGACCAACAGCCAAACAGGTAAAATTAGACATCGTAGCTCCCGATACAAAACCTCCCAGAAAGCTTTCCGGAAGCTGAAGAAGTTTCAGTAAAAGCTGTATGGTTTCCATCTCTATTTTTGCGGAAGCATCTCCCTGCTCTGTTACTGACTGGGGATTCTGATCATAAACCGTCGTCAGCCAGTCACCTGCTATCGATGCCGGTGTAGCTCCTCCTGTTACAAATCCCCAATATCTCGGTCCTCCCGATCCAACCATGATCGGTTCAAATTTTTCATTAAAAATCCTTAAAGCTTCTTCTGTTCCGAATCCTGATTCCGGAAGCTCCTGCCTCTTCGATATAGTATTATTGATTACTGATGTTAATCTTTCTTCAATAGAATTCAGGTAATCTGTTCCCTGTTCTTTGATGATATTCAGCAGATTTCCGATGTTTGCTGAATCATTTTTCAAGTGTTCATTCATATTTTGTGATACATTTTCTCTATCAAATGTATTAAATGCTCACTAAACAACCCCATTAAATCCATATAAAATTGATTCAAGGCCCTTCCTAGCACGTAATTTGCATCCCTTAATGCTCTTGGATATTTTAGTATCTTTAAGAGTAACAACCATCATTTAAAAATACAACACCTGTGATTAAAAATTTAGTATTCCTGACCCTATCCTGCGTTTTATTTTCCTGTACAACAACTGAGGCTCCAAAAGCCACTCCTGTTGATAAAAAAGCCATTATTGATTCTACTGTTGCAGCTTTTCAGAAAACACTTTTAGAACAGCAGATTGATTCTACTTTTAAAAAGTACCATTTCAATGGAAGCATTGCCGTTTTTAAGGATACCATTCCCCTTTACAGAAGAGAAAACGGATATTCTGATTTTAAGAAGAAAACTAAAATTGACAGCAATACTATTTTTGCCATAGGTTCGGTAAGCAAGCAGTTCACCGCTGTTTTGGTCTTACTTCAAATGGAACAGGGAAAACTGAATGTGACTGATAAAGTTTCAAAATACCTGAAGGAATTCCAGGGTAAAGAATATGAAAACATTACGATTCATCAATTATTAAATCATACTTCAGGATTGAATATGGTGGGAGGAAAGCTGATGTTTAAGAGCGGATCCGACTTCTTCTACTCCAACGACGGATTCAATACTCTTGGAAAGATTGTGGAAAAAGTTTCCGGAAAGTCCTATGCTGAAAATGTTCAGGAACTCTTTAAAAGAGCAGGAATGAAACATTCTTCTACAGGAGACACTTTTAAAGGAAATAATTTTGCCAGTGCTTATCTGGGTACACCTGCTAAATTTCAGGAAGTTCCTAATATGCCGAAAAGATTAGGCGGTGCAGAAATCGGGACTCCAGCTGGCGGAATATTATCTACCATTCAGGATCTTCATTCATGGAACAACGCTTTGTATGGCGGAAAAATTTTAAAGCCTGAAACCCTGAAGTTATTCATGGCAAAAAGCGCGGAAAGACGTCATGCAATCTTTGGAAAAATGGGCTACGCTTATGGTATCATGCTTAATATCGGGAAACCCAATTCTTATTTCCACAGCGGCTATATAAAAGGTTCTCCTTCATTAAATATCTATTATCCGGACACCAAAACTTCCGTAATCATCCTTTCTAATATTGCTGATGAAGAAAAAGGGAAAGGAGTGATCTTCAGACCTCATATTGAAGTAAAAAAGATCACAGATCATCTTGAGAATACTCTTACACAGCTTAGATCACAACATTAGTTGAATGGTGTATTATTTATGCGGGTTTAAGGAATTCCTGCATTTTCACCAAACTCTTTTTGTGTTCCATAAAATTGAATACAGCAAAAACAAGTGCCGTCTGCAGTATAAACGGCAAAATCAAGGTCACTAAAGTCAGAAAAACTTCAGAATGGTTGTGTTCTCTGAAAAACTGATAAGCATAATTTCCGTTCTTCATGACAACCTGTACCATTGAAGAAGCACATACAACCATCAATCCTATATTCTGCTGATACATTGTATAAAGGCTTTTCCCTTTGTATTTAAAATCTGCTTTCAGGTATTTCCAGATCTTATAATTAAAAACCAATATCAATACTGAGCCCAATAAAAAAGACCCGTTAAGCAGTTTGAAAAACAGATTATAATGGTCCTGGTTTTTTGCTATAAAAATCAATAATAAATTAATTATTAAAGCCAGCAGCCCTATCATTAGAGATTTTCTGAAAAGCCCGGCATATTTTTCCTGTATAATCCTTTTGGCAATCAAAGGGATTGTCGTTGGATAGAATAGCAGATAATTAACTAACTTAAATTCTCCATTCCAGGATTCTTTTGTCTTTAAAAAAGCATCCTCGAAACTGATATTATCCTTATTCTGAAGATCTGAAATCTGACTGATCATATGATCTCTGATTTCTACCATAATATCCAATGAAAGCTGCTGAGCGATCAGATAATCTGTAATTTTATTTTCCTGTTCTCCGGTTATCATAAATTGAATATGGTTTGTAGGTTTAATAAGTAACTTTTCATCTCGGTTTCTTTTTCTGCCTGTTGTGTTTTTCCTTTTTCAGTCAGCAGATAATATTTCCGGTCTCTTCCGTTGATCTTCTGAATTTCAGAAATAATCATCCCATCACTCTCCAGTTTGTGCAGTAACGGATAGAGTGCTCCTTCCGTCATTTCAAGCTCACCTTCTGTGAGTTCTTTCGCCCTTTGGGTAATCTGATATCCATACATTTTAACTTCTTTGGAAAGAAGCTTCAAAATAATATTCTGCAGGGTACCTTTATAAAGACTATTCTTTTTCATAGAATGATTTATACCTTGCAAACATATGCATAATTTTCTTATGTATATAAATTTAATATAAAAACTTTAATTTGCTTTATGAAAAAAATGTACTTCATAGCGATTTTTCCTCCTCGGAAGATTGTTGAAGAAATAAAAATATTTAAAGAAGATCTGGCAATGAATTATGCCAATTCCAAGGCTTTGAAAAATGAAGCCCATATTACACTATTTCCTCCCTTTTCCAGGGAAATTGAACTGGAGGATGATATTCATGTTGCTTTTCAAAAGATCAATACAGAAATCACATCATTTGAAGTAGAACTGGATGGCTTTGGAAGCTTTGCTAATCCTAAAAACCCTGTACTCTATATTCAGCCGAAAGAAAATATTCATTTAACCGAGCTTTATCTTAGAGTAAAAGAGTATTTTAATTTTGCCCCGTATTCTTTTAATCCTCATGTAACTGTAGGATTCAGAGATCTGAGTTGGGAAAATTATCTTAAAGCCTGGAAAAAATATGAAACAAAGGAATACAAAACTAAATTCTTAGTCGATAAAATAATTCTTCTCCGTCACGATGGACAATGGATACCCATAGCAGAGAAAAAACTGGAAAAATAAAACCGGCTGCTGGAGCCGGTTTTGTTCAATTTATTCTTTTATGATCTTTTGAGAAAGAATCAGGTTTTTATTTTCTTTTACATTCAGCAGATACGTACCTGTCGGAAAGTTTTTAATATCAATTTTAATTCCGGCATCTTTAAATTCAAATCTTGATGGAATCAGTTTTCCCGAAGTATCATAGATTTCTACTTTTACATCTTTTGAAAAATCCTGTTTTCCTTTAATGAAAAATTCTCCGTCTGTAGGGTTCGGATAAACACTGAAACGTCTTTCTTCAGCTTTTACTTCTGAAAGTTTAAGGGTAGATTTACTCAGTGTCCATGAAACCGTAGTAACATGCAGAGTACTGTGGTTATCAACTTTCAAAAGCGGATTATTATCCACTACGGACAATGTTAATGTATTATTTCCATTGTTCAATTGGGCAGGAGTAATGGTAACGCTGCTCCCTGTTGATCCAAGCGTTGTTCCGTTCAAGATCCAGGTATTGACTAAAGTATTAGGATTGGGAAGAATTTCAGTAGCAGTAAAAGTAACATTAGATGTAGCATCTACAGTCGTATTATTGGCAGGTGTATAGGAATCTATAGGAGAAACTAAACTATGGATTTTTTCGATAATTGCCTCTTTACATACGGAGCAGAACTGCTGGTTCAGATACCTCATCTCACAACTCTGATGCGGACGGAACCAACTAGGGCTTTCAGCATGAGCATACACTCCTACTCCATTTAATCCTATCCAATTTTTCCATTTGATCGTCGCAGGATTGGAATTCTGTGTTTTATTAGGAGATTCAAGCGAACCTGAGAACCAATATTCATCTGCCAACTTTCCAAAAGAGTGTCCCAGCTCATGCACTACGATCTCATTTGAAGATCCGTTTAATGAAGCAAAAGCATACGTTCCTCCACAGCCTCCATATTCTGTAGAATTCCCCAAGATATAAGTAATATCATAATCAGGAATATTCGCAGCCAGTACCTGACCTACTTTATTGGTTGTATTACTATATATACATCTGTGAACTCCTACATCGAAAGTTGAGCCCAGATAATTGTTCGGATTGGTAACCGGGATTACAGGTTCAGTAACATCCGTTGCTGTCCCCGGATGTTTCACACCCGATTCTGTGGAAATCACTTTTACGGCATAAGCATTAAAGTAATTTTTATATTCCGTATAGGGACTCTTTGTAAAAAGATAATTGACCGTATTCTGAGCTGATGTTGTAAAAGCAGTTTGCTGTGCAGCAGTGAATCCGTCTCCTAAAACAGCAATAATAATCCTTTTGCTGTTGTCTCCGTTCTGTAAAAGAGGAACAGTATCAAATGTCTGGGCAAAGCAGCTGCTACCAACTAAAAGGGATAATAAAACTTTTTTCATAATTATAGTTTTTTGGTGAATAATAGTTGTACTCCATCATCGGTTGCCTTTTCAACCTTTACCGTCTGAACATTTTCAGAATAGGAAAAGCGGGCACTGAATTCCGTGCTTTGAAGGGAAGCTTTATGTCTGGAAATCCCTTCTTTTTCGTATACTTCCAATTCAGGGTTAAAAGGATCTTTCACAAGCTGTCTGGCAACTTCTTTTCCGTCAGACCCTGTCAGCGTAATAATAAAGTCTCCTTTATGAACATCACTTCTTTCGAAGGAAGAAATCTGCTTCAGTCTGCCATCCGTAATTTTGCTGTTCTGAAGAGTAATTTTTGCATTTCCGGATTGATCTTTATCTGCCTTGAAAAACAAATAAATAATACGCTCGCCTTTTCTTGTCACAGTTTCAGAAAGCGATTGCCTTTTTTGTGTTAATCCGTTCTCTTTCTGAAAGCTACAGAACAGAAAAACAGGAACAATGAGTACATTAAATACATTTTTCATAATCATTTTTGTTTAAAGGTACTAAAGTTTTAAATATAAATGAAAGTCATTTCCAATACTTTTTCACTCTTAAAAAACTTAGAAAGTCCTATCTTTGAGGCAATGATTTCAGAGAAAATAATTTTAGGTATTGACCCGGGAACAACTGTGATGGGGTTTGGCATTATCTCCGTAAAAAAAGGAAAAATGGAGATGGTTTCTATTCATGAACTGATCTTAAAAAAATATCCCAATCACGAAACAAAGCTCAAATATATTTTTGAAAGAACGCTGTCTCTTATCGATGAGTTTCATCCTGATGAAGTAGCTCTTGAAGCGCCTTTCTTTGGAAAAAACGTACAGAGTATGCTTAAACTTGGCCGCGCACAGGGAGTGGCCATGGCTGCCAGCCTTTACCGAAATATTCCTATCACCGAATATTCTCCGAAAAAGATCAAAATGGCCATCACAGGAAACGGAAATGCCAGTAAAGAACAGGTAGCGGGGATGCTTCAGAATCTTCTTAATTTAAAAGAGTTCCCTACCAAATATCTGGATGCTTCCGACGGGCTTGCCGTTGCGGTATGCCATCATTTTAATTCCGGAACTATAACGGATACTAAATCCTATACCGGATGGGAAAGCTTTTTGAAGCAGAATCCGGATAGATTGAAATAATTTTGGCTTTTCTTATATTCTTTCAAACTACTGTTTTAAACCACTAAAAAACAATATTTTACAAAAACACACATAATTACTTGGTAAAACATAATACTATCTTTTACATTGGTATGATTTTTAGTACTACCTTTGTATAAATTTTCAGTTATGAAAACAAACCAACAAACTATAAATCAAGGGACTCATAAAATAAACTGGTTCCAAAAGTTTCTGATGGTATGTTCCGGCGGGAACATCCATATCTTAAGAAAGACTCCGAGTGAATGGAATAAGTTTTCCGGAATTGGGGGGATTGTACTTTTTACTGCAGTATTCGCCACTTTGTCTGCAGGCTATGCGATGTATACGGTATTCGACAATATCTGGGCTTCCATAGGATTTGGAATTCTTTGGGGGCTGATGATCTTTAATCTTGACCGTTATATTGTTTCTTCGATTAAAAAAACAGGTACCTGGTGGAATCAGATTCTGATGGCGATCCCCCGTCTTATCCTTGCTACATTTTTAGGGATTATTATTTCAAAACCATTAGAGCTTAAAATTTTCGAGAAAGAGGTAAATAAACAGTTGAATACAATCATCCAAAGGAATAAAAAACAGCTTCAGGGTGAAATGAACGGAAGGATTCTTCAGCAGAGCGGGCCTTTTGAAACCGAAAAACAACAGATTTCAGGAAAAGTGGCACAGTATCAGAAAGCTTATGATTCCGCATCAGTAGAACTTGAAAAGGAAATTCTGGGGAAACAGTCGGGCTTAACCAGTGGAAAAGAAGGTTACGGACCGAATGCTAAGCGTAAACAGGAATTAAAAGAGCAGCGCAGACAGGATCTTGAAAATTATCAAAAGCAAGCTGCTCCCAGACTGGAATATCTGGATAAAGAAATATCCAAGGTATATACGAACCTTGAAACCGAAAGGAAATCTACAGAGACTTTTGAGGATAAATTCAACGGATTTGCAGCAAGGCTTCAGGCATTGGATGAATTAGGTAAAAATTCGGCAATTATAGGATTAGCAGCAGCTTTTATTATGGGCTTGTTTATCTGTCTTGAGATATCTCCGGTTCTGGTAAAATTAATTTCTCAAATAGGGCCTTATGACTATCTTTTAGAAAAAACAGAAAATGATTTCAGATTGTATTCCAAAGAGAAAATTGAAAAGGGAAATGCTTTGACCGATTTCAGGATTGAAGATTTTAAGGATAATTTGAAAAATTAAAATAATAATTCATTATGTCATCCACTTCTAAACATTAGAGAAAAAATCTATAATAATTAATTTTTTAATAAATAAAATCTAACCTTTCGTTATATAACGAAAGGTTTTTCTTTTAATTAAGTGTTTTGTGTAAAATATTTTCTAATTTTATACTACTTAAAATTCTTGCTATCATGAAAAACTTAATTTTTGCATGTACACTGCTAATCTGCAGTGCATTTGCTCCTGCCTTAAAAGCTCAGGCATCAGAACCTTTTTTAGGGCAAATAGCCTTTGTACCTTATAATTTTGCTCCAAAATACTGGGCAGAATGTAATGGGCAGATCCTGCCTATCGCTCAAAATCAAGCACTTTTTTCATTGCTAGGAACCACTTACGGAGGAAACGGAACAACCACATTTGCTTTACCTGATATGAGAGGAAGAGTACTTGTTCATAACGGACAAGCTCCGGGAGGGGCAACGAACTATACTATGGGAGAAACCGGCGGAGCTGAAAGTGTAACATTACTGATAACACAGATGCCAGCCCATAATCACACAATAAATGCAGTAACAGCGGAAGGAAATCAAAACTCACCTACCAACAGCCTTCCGGCGGACACAAAAGTTCTTGACAAAGAATATTCCGATGCAGCTGCTAATACTACGATGAAAAGCACAATGGTAGGAAATACAGGAGGAAATCAACCTCATGAAAACAGACCTCCTTTTATTACCCTGAAATGCATCATTGCATTGGCAGGAGTCTTTCCATCACAAAATTAATAGTTATGAAAATTCTTTACGTATTATGTCTTGCTATGGGAAGCTCAGCTTTTACGCAGACAATAACTTTTAGTGGATGTCCTAATCTGTTTAGTAGCCCGCCTAATACTTATGTTTTTAACAAAACAGGAGTAGATGCTTTTAGTAAGAACATCTATATGACTACTCCTATTGATGGTGGACAGGATTGTAGTGGATTGGGTACCTGTGAATTTAAAATCCAATGGAATAATACCCTTACCAGATGGGAATTTCTTGGTGATGAAGGAAACGGAACTTTTACAACTCCGTATCTGATTTATTATAATTCAACAGGAAATAATTCTGTTCCGATACCTCCAGGTAATAGTATTGGAACCTGGGTTGAAAATACCACAATGACAAACGGGCAATGCGGCGGAAACCTTACCGCGGTAAATTCTACCATGACAGGTGATGTACAGACCACAACATTGGGAACTTCAGATCTTTCTAAAAATAAAATCCAGATCTTTCCTAATCCTGTGACAGATTTTATTCGTATTTCCGGCATTGAAGACGGATTATCTATTCAAATTTACAATATGGATGGACGTCTTATAAAATCTGAAATGTTTGATTCAAAGATTGATGTCTCACAACTTGTTCCAGGTGGTTATATATTAAAAATAAATACCCGGAATTTTCAAACTCATCAATTTAAATTTGTAAAAAAATAATCGCTCTTTTAAAAAAACAGATCTTTGAAGCTTTCGGAATTTCCGGGAGCTTCTATTCTTTCCTGACAAGGAACATTTTTTGTATGAACTCTAGCATGCCTTCAAGTGTTGTACATCATTTCATCTATTTCCCGGATACTGAAATATTAAGAATTATATATCAGTCTGGAGCGGTTTATGATTATCTTAAAGTACCACCTGACATTATTGAAAAGTTTAAGGAGGCAAGATCCAAAGGGCAATTTTTAAATAAAGTGATCAAGCCTAAATTTAAATACCGTAAAATTGAATAAAAAAATGTCTCCATCGAAATGGAGACATTTATAATATATTAAAATTGAATCAATTTATTTGATGATCAATTTTGAAGTTTTAGATTCTTTTCCATTAGAAACCTGAATCATATATACTCCTTTTCCTAGCTGCTGGTCTACTTTGAAAATACCATTTCCTTCTTCAGTTGCAGAAGGGCTTGCTACCAATCTTCCTGCCATATCAGAAATAGAAACTTTCAGGTTTTTACCATTTTTAGCTTTAATGAAGATCTTATCCCCGGTTGCAACCGGGTTAGGATAAACAGTTAAATCACCATTATCTGCTTTCACTTCGCTTGTCCCTAAGTTCGTAACAAATTTCACAGTATAGTCTTCAACCTGTCCGTACATTAATTGTCCGCAAGGAGTCATGTTAGGATTTTCATCATCTACAAGAACTCTCATTCTTAGCGGAGTGTTAAGTACCACTGAAGCAGGAGCCGTAATAGTAGTATTGTAAGTACCTATTTCTGTAGCTGGATCTGCTATAATATTATCAGCAGAAGCTACAAGTTCAGAAGCTTCAAACGTTCCATTATTATTATAGTCAATCCAAACTCTTATTTCATTATTTGAACCTGAAACATTTACCTGAAGGTTATGTGTTCCCGTTGATGAAAGTTCAGTTGATGTAGCTTTCAGGCAGCTTGCTCCTGTATAGTCTTCATAAAAACTAGCATTATTATGCCAATATCCAGTAGTTGCATTATTAATACTTCCCAGTTTTACGAGAGTTGGTCCTACAAAATAATCATCTGCTGTAGTAATGCCTGCAGGATTACATGTTGCAGCAATAGGCGTTCCAATCGCAGCAGCAGTAGATGGAGCTGTTCCTCCTAATGAAGAACTCAAAGATCCTCTCATTAAAAAGAAGTAAAGAGCAGCCCTGTCATGCTGTCCATTGGTAAACTTAAATGCTATTGGATTGGTATAATTCATCATGTTATACTGTACTCCCTGATAGTTTGCTCCTGTACAATAATTCATATCATTGTTAGTAGGTGCAGGATCATTCAGTAAGCTTCTTGATCTTTCTGTATCACATACCTGATCATCATCTTTATTACAATCATTATAAGTCATCGCCGGGCAGTAGGTAGTAGAAGTAGTACCTTGTGGCGGTTGAGCGTTAGCATTACCAAATGTATGAAGTAATCCCATACTATGTCCAAATTCGTGCGCCAAAGTAATATCATCCTGTAAAGTAACTACAAAAGATTTCATAAAGGATTCGTAGTTATCATCAGAATTTTGAGGCAATCCGGCCCATCCCATAATACCATAGGTTCCGCCTCCATCTACTTTGTTCATAATATAAATATTAAAGTAAGAAGCTTCTGGCCAGTGCGGAGCAATTGTTTTAACCTGTGCTGTAGTAACACCAGATGTACCACTACGGTTTACCCCATTGGCATCATATCCTGGAAGAGTACCACCATTATATCGAACAATTCCTGTAGTAGCATTACAGTTAGGATCTCTTTTAGCCAATACCAATTTAATCGGCATTGTAGCGGCAGTACCAAAATCTGCAGGAATTCCCTGAGCCCACTGATAAGTACCTGCGTACATTTGATTACAATGATCCAGCCACGCCTGAATTTGTGCATCACTCTTATTGTAAGCGGTACCAATAGCAGCTCCTGTAGGTGCTATTACGTGTACTACAACAGGAATTTCATAAACTCCATTTACAATTTTGTATGCACTTCCACCTTTAGCAGTTGTATTTTGATTACTGCTAATAATTTTGTTACGCATATTGCGAACCATTTCATCAATTTCCGCATTCTGTTTCTGGTGTACTCTCTGTTCATTATCAAAGTCACACCATTCTTTTTTTTGCTGTGCTGAGATTGAAAGGGAAAGTAACAATGCCCCACAAAGGATAGTTTTCTTCATTACAATAATTTAAAAAAATTAAACAAGTTGAAAATTCATTAATTTCACATATCAATCAACAATATTTATCATCAAAACCAATGTAAAATTTTAAATTTCACTTCAGTTAGTAGAAAAAAGTTCATTATTGTTACATTTTTAAACCAAAAATAAAATTAATGCAATAACAAACAGTATTCAATTAATTTATATAATTATCAATTAAATACAATAAAAATAACAAAATACTCAATCCCCAAAAATCAAAATACATAATTAACACACTGATATTCAAATATTAAAGTAAAATTACAAAATAAAAAAACCGCACAATTTGTGCGGTTTTTAATATATAAATTCAATAATGATTTTATAAAGAATAATTCGGAGCTTCCTGTGTGATAATTACATCATGCGGGTGAGATTCTTTCAATCCGCTTCCTGTAATCATTACCAGTTTAGAATCTTTTTGAAGGGTTTCAATATCCTTAGAACCACAGTATCCCATACCAGCTCTCAGACCTCCTGTCAACTGGAAAATTACATCTTCCAGTTTTCCTTTATGTGGAACTCTACCTTCGATTCCTTCCGGAACGAATTTCTTAGCTTCACTTTGGAAATATCTTTCTTTTCCGCCTCTCTTCATTGCTGAAAGGCTTCCCATACCCTGGTAAGACTTGAATTTTCTTCCCTGGAAAATAATTTCTTCCCCCGGAGCTTCATCTGTACCCGCTAAAAGTGAACCCAGCATTACTGCTCCTGCTCCACTTGCAATCGCTTTAACGATATCTCCTGAAAGTTTGATTCCACCATCAGCAATTACCGTTACATTTTGTGATTTAGCATATTCGTAAACGTTGTAAATCGCAGATAACTGAGGAACTCCCACTCCTGCAACTACTCTTGTTGTACAGATAGAACCCGGTCCTACTCCCACTTTAAGTACGTTAGCTCCAGCTTCAATAAGGTCTTTAGCAGCTTCTGCAGTTACAATATTTCCGCCTACAACATCAAGGTTCGGATATGCTTTTCTGATTTCTGAAATTTTGTCTAAAACTCCTTTAGAATGACCATGTGCTGAATCGATTGCTACGATATCAACTCCTGCCTGTACCAAAGCCTCAATTCTCGCCAAGGTATCTTCTCCTACTCCTACTCCGGCTCCTACGATAAGACGACCGTTCTGGTCTTTATTAGCATTTGGATATTCCAACTGATTATCAATATCCTTGATGGTAATTAATCCTACAAGTTTATTATCTTTATCTACAATCGGAAGTTTTTCAACTCTGTTTTTAAGAAGGATTTCTTTTGCCTTTTCAAGGTTGGTATCTTTGTCTGAAGTGATCAGATTTTCTTTGGTCATGATCTCCTCAACTTTCATATCAAGGTTTTCCTGATATTTTACATCTCTGTTGGTGATAATTCCAATCAGAACATTATTAGGATCTACCACCGGAAGACCGGAGATCTTATATCTTGACATAAGATCTCTAGCTTCACCTAAAGTATGATCTTTAGATAAAGTTACCGGATCTGAGATCATTCCGTTTTCGGAACGCTTTACACGGTTTACCTGAGCTGCCTGCTCAGCGATTGTCATGTTTTTGTGAATAAAACCTAATCCTCCAACTCTTGCTAAAGCAATAGCGAGATCAGCTTCGGTAACAGTGTCCATCGCAGCGGAAACTATCGGAACATTCAGCGTGATTTTGTCGGTAAGTCTTGATTTTAATGAAACCTGGTTAGGTAAAACTTCTGAATAAGAAGGGACTAGAAGAACGTCATCGAAAGTGATGGCTGTCTCTACAATTTTGTTATGAATAGACATCTTTACTTTCTTTGCAAAATTAGGTTATTTTAGTGAGATATGAAAATCCTTTTTAATAGTTTAAATAAAATTTAATAATCAATAACTTAAATCGAAAAAACCGCTCTTTTATCAGAACGGTTACGGTACAAAATAATTGAATATGTAGAAACTACTTGTTAAGTCTAATCAAGATGGCTGTTAACAGGTCTATTTTACCGGGTTTCCATTTTCATCTAATTTATCAATATGGGTCTGATTATTTTTATCGATGTATACTTTTAATCTTACTTTCCCTTTTGTATCCCGGATAAATATCCCTACATCACCACTGGCTGTTTTACCGGCAAAGAAGCGTTCATTGGTAAGCTTTCCTTCTTCTCTGAGTTTTGCATAGGCTTTTTTACTTGCACTCGGATCATTTAATTTTTTCAGAGAATCTTCAAACTTAATGATTTCTTCCAGCGGAAAATCATCAGGACGATCCCAGAGTTTTAAGCCGTATACCCTGTTTTTATCTTTTCCTGATCCTTCAAAATACTGAAGCTGCATGATCTGATCTGTATTTCTCTGATCAACAGAATACACCATTCCGGATTCTTTTTCATTGCCATCATATACAAGGCCTCCGCACTCATCTCCCATAGAATTGAAGAAAATAAGTCCTGCCTCTCTTTCACGGGGTTTCAATTCTTTATGATTTACCAAACCGGGGTGCTGGCGTTCTTTGTTACTGATTACCATTTTTAAAGTTCCGTCCTTCTCAATGATATTGATACGTTCTACATCTATTTCCTTAAAACGTTCGTTGGAAGATGAGTTTTTGAATGCGAGAAAGAAAAACATAGCACACAGTATGGTAAGTACAACGGCATAGATTTTAAGGATACGAACTTCTCTTATTAGTTTTTCCATGCTGTGAATGTTTGAGGTTATACAGCTTTATTTATCGGAAACAGAATTAATCATTTTTGAGATATCATTAGCGGTAAAGTTTCCTTTAACGTCTACAAACACGATATCATTTTTCTTAGAACCTACCGTGATCAGCATATTTTTAATGATCTCCCCATCCTGCTTTACACGTATATTGATATCATCTCCATCATGTTTTATGCTTGCCCACTCTTCGTAATGGTTATTACTTAAAAACTGTACGTAGTCGTTCAGCATTTCACTGCTTCCGTTTGTTACGGTAAGCACTTTTATTTTAGAAGCTTTCTTTACAAGATCTATGGTTTCTTCACTTTCTCCTTCTTCTCTCAAGGCTTTCTTAATATAAGATTTAGCCAGAACCATCGGTACATTGATACTTGCAAACTGAGCTCCCTGGAAATCATATTTTGAGTTCTGGAAAAAATCGATGTTCGGTTTTTCTGAAACGACACATGACTGAAGCATGCCTATTGTCAGAACAGTAAGGAAAATGTTTTTAAGAGTCTTCATAGTTTAGTTTTTATTTGATTTGTCTGAAGCTTCCTCCCGAAACTTTATCTACTTTGGCATCCAGTTCAGGGTTTCCTCTCAACTTTACTGCCGCTCCGGATGAAACACTCACTTTCAGCTTCTCTGTAACCAGTAAAGAAAGACTTGCTCCTGAGGTAGATTCTACTACTGCTGTTGCGATCTTAAGATCATCAGCTTTACAAGACGCTCCACTGCTGATATCAATTACGGCAGAGGCCGCCTCTCCTGATAAACTAATACTTGCTCCGCTGGAAGTATCTAATGCCAGCTTTGGTGTTTTAATATCAATATCTATTACTGAACCTGAGCTTACTTCTACTGCTGCAGACTCTTTTACATTGAATGTTCCTTTAATAATAGAACCAGATTCTGCTTCAATTGCAAGGCTGCTTTCTGTAACAGGATTCACTGCTGTAAAGACACTTCCTGACGATGTTTTTATAGCACTAATGCTGGGAGCTGAAACATTGACATTAAGATTTTTAAATCTCAGGTTTCGAACACCTTTATTGTCAACATAGATCTTTAAAACTCCGTTTTCTACTTTTGTGATCACATACTGAAGCTTATCTGCATCTGCAATTACTTTTACACTTCTTGTATTTTCCTGTTTGTAGGTAACATTTACTCCTACGCTGGCATCTATCTTTGAGAATTCACCCACGTTTCTGTTATCTCCGTTCAGGTAAGATGATGTATTGCCCGAAGTGAGGTCATTTCTCACGGAAGTTGTCACAGAAGAAGTGGTTGTTTCACCGGAATTAATAATCTTGTTAACATCAGATAACTTCATTTTTCCATTAAGAATAAAAATAATATTCTCTTCTTTGGAATCAACGTTGAAAACAAGATTTTCAAGATAGTTATCTTTCTCATCTTCAGCCAGGAATTTCATAGAAGTTCCATCGCTGCTCATAGACATCAGCTCATTGAAGTTTAGAGATTTCAATGCATCATTTATTCTCGCCGTTTTATCTTCATTCATTTTTATATTGGCAAGATTCTCATCTTTTAAACGATCCGGGAAGGTAATTTTAGGAATAATTAAAATTTTAAGTCCATCCACATCGTTCAGAATTGGTTTTATTTTTCCGACATAAGCATCGTCAACATCAATGGTATTCAGTAGCTTGAACATCGGTTTTTTAATATTGATGGAGGTTACTCTTCCCTTTTTTTCAAAATCCTGAAAAAGCTTGTCTAATTTCTCAGTCTGTGCAGAATAAGTTGCAAAGCTGCTTAGCATTACGGCTATTATAAAAAATATTTTTTTCATGGGATTGTTCTGATTTTTAGTATTCGCTGTCAAGATTTTCATTTTTTTGAGAAGATGCTACTGTTTTTTTAAACTCGTTTCCTAATTTCATAAAGGAATATTTGGCAACATCTATGGCTTCTTTTTCACTGCTGATTCTTTTGCCGTTTACAATAACATATGAGTCATTGTACGAAGATGCAGAATCACTTAAATTTTTATTGTTTGAGGAATTACTTACATATCTGGGTCTTGTTTCCTTTTTAAGTCTTCCTCTTTTTGGCAGAATTTCATCCATTACATCTTTTTCTGCCACCTGGTTGTCCTGAAAAACAGAATCTTTTTTCACTCCGGAAATCGAGTCTGTGTGATTTACAGCAACCTGTTCCTGATGATCGCTGTTTTCTTCAATGAACCCGGATTTCTGCTTTAAGATTTCCTCTTTTACCAGCTTTTCTTTATCCTGCGCATTCTTATTATTGTTATTCAGGAAGAATCCGATGCTTAAGACCAGCATTACACTGGCGGCCATCCAGAACCATTTAGGAAAGGAGGGTTTCTTCTTTTCTTCCAATGGAATAACAGGCGCAATCTGCTGTTCAGGCTCCGCACCTTCTGCAGTCTGAAGAAAGTCTTCAAAACTCCAGTCCATTTTTTCTTCCTTAATATCCCGGAAGACTTCGTTGTATTTATCTTGTAATTGATCTTTTTTCATAGCTCATCAGTTGTGAGATTTGTTCTTTTACTTTTTGTCTCGCACGCATCAGGTTTACCCTTACTGCATTTTCCTCCATTTCCAGCATTTCAGAAATTTCGGAAACATCATACTCTTCTACATCTTTCAAGTGGATGACCATCTTCTGTTTTTCGGGGAGCTGATTGATAAATCCTATAATATGTTCCTTAAGGTTATCAACTTCCATACTATAAAGCTCCGACCGATGAAGCTCCATATCCGCAAAGCCGATCTTTACATCGTGATGCTTCAATCTGTTCAGGCATTCATTGCGGACCGACTTCAGCGCATAGGATTTAAAATTTCCGAACTGCTCAAGCTCATCCCTCTTCTGCCAAAACTTCATCATGAGATCCTGTACTACATCTTCCGCTTCATCACTGCTCATGACAAACCGTTTCGCAAAACGATACATCTCGTCTTTGAGAATAAACACCGTATTCTTGAAAGTTTCTTGGGTCATGAGTTTTGTTTCTTATAGGTAAGACAATTGCCGTTACAGATCTATTACATCAAAAATAAAAAAACTTCAAAAAAAATTGAAGTTTTTATTTTTTACCGAGAAGCTGCTTGAGAAATGCGATCTCCGCATCTTTGTCTTTAAGCCTTTGTTCGTATTGGTCTATTAATTTTTCAGAGGCATTGATGGTTGCATAATTCTGAGCTATTGCGACATCATTATTATTTTGATTGACAGTTATACTATCTCCACTCAAGAAATCCAGAACGCTTGCCTCTAACACTTTTGCAATATCCTCCACCTGAGAAAAAGCGGGTTTACTTTTATCATTTTCAAAATTGGAATAGGTTTTCTGGGAAACATTCAATACTTCCGCAAGATACTCCTGGGTAAAGTTCTTATTGATTCTCGCTTTTTTCAGTTTTTCTCCTAACGTCATAGCATAATGTATTTTTACCAAAATTACATATTTTTTCTTTTAGAAAAATAATACGGAAACCAGTATTTTTCTACTGTATTGTTTCAATTTATTATTCACACATTTGTAGAGTTATAAAAAAAGTATATATTTAATACCTAAAAAACAAATGCTTATGAAGAAAAATTTAATCTTTCGGCTTTTCCTGCCGATGGTTCTCTTTACCCTGTTTCATTCCTGCATTCATGATGAAACATTGGCTTCCTCCGATCCGGCTTCTAAAGAATATACCAACAAGAGCTTGTGGAAAGAAGATGAAAAGTACATTAAAAATGTACGGAAGGTCTTCGATACCTATGCAGACAAGAACTATTTCTTCACCAATTCCGGAGAGATTTATTGGGACTACGCCCTTACCATGGGAACTTTTGATGAGAGCTTCCTTGAGGCTCCCGTTATCAAAAACGGGAAAATTAATTATATTTTGGTTGTTTACCGGGAAGGAGATAAGGTTTACTTTAAAAGAAAAGATGAGAGAGAATCTATAGAATTTTTTAATATCCTTGTTTTTAGAGACAGAAAACAGCTGAAGGGAAGAATTCTGGAAAATGGATCTCAGGGTAATAATCAAAACAAAGGACTAATATGCTATACTGTGGAAGTTACCTGGACGTGGACCAATGATGATGGAAGTCCCGGAGGAACTTATAATTATCATAAAACAAAATGTGGACAAGGACCATACCTGCCTTGTACAAGTTTAGACGAATCTGGAAGCTGTAGCGGAGGGTCTGGTGGAACAGGAAGTGGAGGATCTGGTGGAGGGGGTACAGGCTCCGGTTATCCATATTATCCCTCACAATCTCAAAATGCCTGTTCCAGAATAAAAGTAGATCAGGCAAGAGCTAAGTATAAGGAAAAATATGAGGCACTGAACAAACCGGAAATATTTGCTATGGATAAAGAGAGAGGTTTCTATGAACTTCAGCCTCCGAAAAATGTTACATCACAGTCAGGATATGTACAAATTGATGGTCCTCCTGGTACAACCGGATTAGATCTACCTGATAATACAGATCGTATTTCCGGTTTATTTCATTCTCACAATAATAGAGAAGGAAGTATAAAAATATTTTCTCCTACTGATGTGAGGACTTTTATCAATATCTTTTTGAAAAATGCAAGAGAATATGCAGGAGGATACTCTGCAGCTTACTCTACCGTAGTAACTTCCGAAGGAAGTTATACTTTAAATACACTAAAGATACTCATCCTGGTGGTGTAAATTATGATACAGGAGAAGTATGGGATAAATGGTATAGAAAAAAGATGGAGGAGATTCAAAATGATGATGGTACGTATGATCAAACCAAAGTAGAAGCAATATTTAGTCAATTCTTAAGTGAGGTAGTAATTATTGATGGTTTGGAAGTCTATAAAGTAACCGCTTCTACTTCTGGAAAAATGACTTATAATCCAGCCATCCCACTTCAACCCAATGTAGAACCATGCCCAACTAATTAATAAATTTGAAATATGAAAAAATTAATTTTATTTACAATATTGACATTGAGTTTTAGCTGTAATGCACAAATATATCCTTTAACAGCAACAGAACTTCCTGAAAATTCCTATAGAAAAGACATAAACAATGACCTTCAGGCTTTTGAAGGTACTTGGAAAGGTACTTGGAAAGAGAAAACATTTTTAATTAACTTTAAGAAAATAGTCAATCAATATGATAATATTTTAAAAATTTATATTGATCGGTTAATTGGAAAATTCCAAGTGAAGGATAGTAATGGTAATATTTTATTTGATAATTTAAACCTTGCTGATAATAAAGCTAAAATTGAAGGAGGTAAAATATTCCCAAGTGGAAAATATACTTTATCATATGTAGATCCTGATTTATGCCTTAAAAGTGGGGGAATAATGATAAATTTCACAAACCCTAATAAAACAGAATTGAAACTAAAGTTTTATGAAACCAGCCAAGTTCTTGATTCTGAATGTTTTTATCATGGCAAACCTATAGATCAAAGACCAGAACCTATTCCACAAGAAATTATTCTTACAAAGCAATAAAATAAATCTCCAATATTGGGGGGGGCTTTCCAAACATAGATATTATGAAAAGTAGATTATTTATACTTGCCTTGTTATCACTAATTGTTTCTTGCAAAGCACAAGTGATAGGAACTTTAGAGCAATTTGAAGAATGCTCTATGCGGCCAAATCACGATGAAGGATGTCCTGATTTAGAAAATATTACTTACGTAAAAGACACTAATAATAGACTTAATCAGTTTGTTGGAATTTGGAAAGGGAATTATGGCAATAAGCAATATGAAATTAAATTAGAAAAAAAGATTAATTATAAAGATGATCCAAGTGATGATAGGTCATTTGATAGAATAATTGGTAGAATATTAATAAAAGATACCTCTGGAAATGTTATTTATAATTCTATGAATAAGCCTGATAATAATACTTCTTTTTCAGGGTTTAATTTTCAAAAAAGAGTTTATGTCATGCATTTTGTTGGTAACTATGATTGTTTAGAATCTGGTAATGTATTTATAGAAACCAGATTAAATAATTCTAATGAGATGACATTGTTTTACTCTCAAGATAAGGATGGGCTTCTGAATCCTGCGAAATGCCCTAACTTTAGTAGTTTTGTACCTTTACTACCAACTCAGAAAATGACATTAATAAAGCAGTAATGTATAGAAGCATTTTATCACTATATCTTTGTTTTGCTAGTATTTGTGTTTTTTCTCAAATAAAAAATGATAGTATAGTTTTCATAGGAGAAAAAATTTCTGAAGAAAGCTATTCTCCTTCTAAAATGAAAAATGACACTATGAAAGTTGCATTTCTTGATTATGCTATAAAAGTAAGGTATCATATTTTATATAAATTAAGAAATAACTATAATAGCGATACAATAGAATTTATTTCTTTTGACCATTCTGGAGATTTTAATTTTACTAAACCTAGATATGTTCTTTTATCTGTTAAAAAAACATCTGATGGCTTTTATCTTCCAAAATATGAATATAAGACAGTTGCAAAATCAATTGATGGAAAATGGGCATTTAGGGGAAATGATATCAGACTAGATAAAGAATTAATGAATAAAGCTATTTTTCAACCAATGTTATTTGAAGAAAATTTTTCTTATGCCATTAAGTCTAAAAAAAGACTAAAGAAAAGATTTCCTAAAACCTATTATAAAAAAGAAAATGACAAAATGATTCCTATAAAAGGGGGTATATGTTGATAGTTTATATAAATAAAAACCTCTTCGGAGGTTTTTTCAAATGATGATATATGAAACAAATACTATTTATTTTAATTTTTTTATCTGCTTGTTTTAACTCTCAAGTTATAAAAGATACAGTTTTAGGGAAACCAAAATTCGTAAAAGAATACGTAGTTTTTCTAAATAATTCTGGTCCATTTACCTTTATGAAGGGTGATGATGAATATGGACATGCTGTAATCACGACTCCCAAAAACCTAAGAAGCAGAATGCGGGAGACATGGTTTGAAACAGATTTCTGCCGATATATAAATAATGAAACTTACTATGATAAAACCCGGAATATAACAAAAGAAACGTGGTATTACAAATCAGGAGAAATTGTTGATAATTATGATTATACATTTGATAGTCTTAATAGGTTAATTGAAGAAAAAAGGAAAAACAAATATTCCGAAATCTCTTATCATTATTTTTACAATGGAAATAATAAAGCCGTAAAATTTAAAGAAGCCTACTACAAAACTAAGGATAAACCTATGGAAAAATACATAAGCAATCTTGAAAGTTTTAAACCTCTGTATATAACTAAATTTGATACTCTAACAAGAACAGACAGTATTTTTACAATAACAAATGATATTTGGAAAAAGGTAGGTGAGCGTTCTTATACTGAGGCTAAAGATTCTATTTACCATAAAAAGTTAAGTCAGGTAAAAATTTATAATAAGCAATATAAAGTTATCGAGAGAAAGTCTTTTGATTATAAACTTGATTATGGAAATAAAAAACTCTTTTTATCAGGACATTTTAAATATAATTATGATGAATTCGGCAACCTGATAAAAAGCACAGATATTAAAGACGGAAAGTACCATTATTATACTATACTTGGAAACGGTAAAATAATAGCAGAAGAAAAAGATGGTGATTATGGCAGAACTTCGTATACTGTTTATACTTATACTAAAGATCAAAAGTTAGAAAAGGAAACCATATATCATAATGATAAAGTTTGGTTTGAAATAAGATATGAATATAACAATAATTATATAACAACACTTCACTATTTGGATAAGTTCGGAGAAGAAGACAAGCAAAAAGAACCTGTAACAGTTACCTTCAAATACACTTTTGATAAGCATAAAAACTGGACAGAGATCATCAAAAGTGTAAATGGAAAAGAAAAATATAAATGGGTAAGAAAAATTGAATATTACTAAAACTACCCCTCAGAAAATTCTGAGGGGATTTTTATATTTTTAATACGTATCAAAAATATGTTTCAGAATCGCTTTATCCTCTTCTGATAAAGCTACTTTTCTTCTGGCCATTGCTCTTTCTGCTACTTCATATACTTTATCAAGTTTGAACCTTTCGTCATCTTTTAATCCGCCCCATGAAAAGTTTTCTACAAGATTGGGTGGAAAACCAGGTTTGAAGATATTGGAAGCAACACCAATTACCGTTCCTGTATTCAGCTGGGTATTGATTGCTGTTTTGGAATGATCTCCCATGATTAATCCTGCAAACTGCAATCCTGTATCTTCAAAAGCTTTGGTTCTGTAGTTCCAGAATTTTACGTTTCCATAGTTGTTCTTCATATTCGAAGAATTGGTATCAGCTCCGAAATTACACCATTCTCCAATCACAGAGTTTCCTACAAAACCTTCGTGTCCTTTACTCGAGTATCCGAATATAATAATATTGTTGACTTCACCTCCTACTTTACAATGTGGCCCGATGGTAGTTGCTCCGTAAATTTTAGCCCCAAGATTAAATTTGGAATCATCACAAAGCGCTATTGGTCCGCGAAGATGACAGCCTTCCATGACCTCTGTGTTTTTACCGATATAAATCTTACCTGTTTTTGTATTGATTGTGGAGAATTCAATATAAGCTCCTTCTTCAATAAACAGATCTTTTTTATCTCCTAAAAATCCGTTGGTTGAAGATAATTCCTGCGAAACCCTTCCTTTTGTAAGCAGATCAAAGTCAAAATCAATAGCATGGTGGTTGTAGGTAAACAGATCTTTTGGTCTTTTAAAGAAAACAAGATCTTCCTTGATATCCGTCATTTTTTCAATCTGGTGGAGAGAAAAATCTTTCATATTGATTTTAGCCGCGACCAATTCGTCTTCATAAACCAATGCTTCTCCCTGCTTAAGATCTTTAATCTGTTGAATTACAGTTTCTGTAGGGAGGAAATTCGGAACCAAAAAAAGGCTTTCTTTTTCCTCCGGGCTTTTAAATTTATCCTGAAGATATGTTTCCGTGAAGTAAGAGATCTCTGTGTTTTCCAGGATTTTCTGCCATCTTTCAGAGAATGTAAGAATTCCGCATCGCATTGCAGCAACCGGGCGGGTAAAAGTAAGCGGAAGAAAGTCTTCCCAATATTGTGCGTCTGAAAATACTATCTGCATCATTCAGTTTTTAAGTTTAAAGTTTAAAATTCAAGGTTAACAAATTTACAATAAAAAAAGTCTCCCAAAAATTGGAAGACTTTAATATTTTAAGTGTACAAAAATTACTTAGCGAATTTTTTGTATTTGTTCATGAACTTATCAACTCTACCTGCAGTGTCAACTAGTTTTACTTTACCAGTGTAGAAAGGGTGAGAAGTTGAAGAGATTTCCATTTTGATTAATGGATATTCTTGTCCTTCAAACTCGATAGTGTCTTTTGTTTCTGCAGTAGACTTGCAAAGAAACACCTCGTCGTTACTCATATCTTTGAAAACAACAAGTCTATAATTTTCTGGGTGGATTCCGTTTTTCATAATACTATTTTTAAAAAAATTAAGTTTGCTTTCGAAATAGTAATGGATATTTCTCTGCTAAATTTTAGGTTGCAAAAATACAACATTTTTTTAAAATTCCAAATACTGAATTCATTTTTTTTTATTGGTAAGAAATTTAAAGTATTTTCGTTAAATTTGGAACTTACTTAAACTTTAATTTCAATGAAATTCAAATTATTACTGGCTTTTTCCTTCTGGATGTTACTTGTAGCAGTATCATGTAATAAAGATGATATTACGTTTGACAGCCCTACCCAGCAGCTAAGTTTCTCAAGGGATACGGTATTCTGTGACACGGTATATCATCAGGTACGTTCAGAAACCTATGTAGTAAAAGTATATAATAATGAAGATAAGGATATCATGATCCCAAGGGTGAATCTTGAAAAAGGCGCCGCTTCATTATATAGAATCAATGTAGATGGAAAACCTGGATACGATTTTAAAAATGTTCCTTTAAGAAAGAAAGACAGTCTTTATATTTTTGTTGAAATTGCCCCGGAAGCTACCGGACCGGAAGCGATTGCTGAGGACAAAGTTCTTTTTACCAGCCCAACCGGACAACAGCATGTCACTTTATTTTCTGTAGTTCAGGATGCTGAATTTTTTATTCAGACTCCCGGCAACCCGAATATAATTACCAATTCCACAACATGGAATAACAATAAGGCAAAGATCATCTACGGAAACCTTACCATTAATCCAAGTGTAACGTTGGATATTAATCCTGGAACTAAGGTATACTTCCACAAAAACAGCGGAATGAAAGTTTCTTCCGGAGCGGTTTTAAATATCAACGGAACGCAGGCTGACCAGGTTATTCTTCGTGGAGACAGGAATGATACTTATTATGATACGATTCCTAAAAACTGGAATTCTATTAAAATGGAAGCGAATTCTACACTTAAGATGAACCATGCAAGACTTTTCGGAGGAACAAGAGGTCTTGATATGAGACAAACGAATGCTACCATCACCAATTCATTCATCCATACTTTCTTTGAATATGGAATTTACGCTGTAGGTTCTACTGTGAATGCCAATAATCTTGTGATGAACAATTGTGGTTTATCATGTGTAGGTATTTTCAGAGGAGGAAAACACAGCTATATTCACGCTACGATTGCCAACTATTCCAGAACAATGAGCTCTTTTGACAGAAGCGGAATTTTTGCAGCCAATGAATGGAAGAATGATGCAGGACAATCAGAACAGGGCGCTTTACAGCTGCTTGATATCAAAAACAGTCTTGTATATTCTGACAGGGATGATGCCATTCATTTTGAACAGACTCCAGGGCAGCAGTTTGAATTCTTACTTCAAAATTCATTAATCAAATATACGAGTGCAACAGGATCCGGCTTCACTTTTGACAACAATCCGAATGTGATACAAACAACAAAGAATACCGATCCACAGTTTGTCAATTATTTTATGGCTAAAATGAATTTAAGAGTAAAGCCTGGTTCTCCAGCCCTTGGAAAAGGAAATGCAGTTGTTGCAGCAACAGTACCTTCCGATATTGTCGGTGTATCCAGAACCACAAACCCAACGCTTGGAGCTTATCAATAATGGAAATTACTGAGTTACAGAAGCAGGTTGATGAATGGATCAAAACCATTGGGGTAAGATACTTTAATGAACTTACCAACATGGCGATGCTGACAGAAGAAGTAGGTGAAGTGGCAAGAATCATTGCCAGAAGATATGGTGAACAAAGCGAAAAGGAAAGCGATAAAACGAAAGACCTTGGTGAAGAGCTGGCAGATGTACTTTTTGTAACGTTATGTCTGGCCAATCAGACCGGAGTGAACCTGCAGGATGCTTTTGACCGAAAAATGAAAATCAAGACAGACCGGGATAAAGACCGGCATCAGAACAACGAAAAATTGAAATAATTATAAATGATGAGTTATGAATAATACCTAAATTTGTAACTCATTATTTTTTAAGATAATGTAGATCATAATGAAGCTAGAAAAATCAAAATTATCAGGAGGAAAAACAGTACAGATCAGCGGTTCGAAAAGTATTTCGAATCGTTTATTGATTCTGGAAAGCCTGTTCAGCAATATAAAAATCGGAAATCTATCCAATTCTCAGGATACTCAATTGCTGAAAAAAGCGTTATCTGAGGATACTGAAGTGGTAGACATTCATCATGCAGGAACGGCCATGCGCTTTCTTACTTCTTATTATTCTATTCAAGAGGGGAAAACCACTATTCTTACCGGTTCGGGGAGAATGAAAGAAAGACCTATCAAAAATCTGGTAAGTGCTTTGAGGGATCTTGGAGTAGAAATTGAATATATGGAGAACGAAGGTTTCCCCCCTTTAAAAATTACAGGGAAAAAGATCACTCAGACTTCCGTGAATGTTCCGGCCAATATTTCCAGCCAGTTTATCACCTCTCTGCTTCTTGTTGCAGGAAAACTTGAAAACGGATTAGAGATTAATCTTGTGGGAGAAGTGACTTCAAGATCTTATATTGAAATGACTCTTGATATTCTGACAAAATTTGGCATTCAAAGCAGCTTTGAAGGAAATACCATCAAAGTAGAGCCTTTCACTCCTGACAATAATGAAATAGTACAGTATGAAGTGGAAAGCGACTGGAGTTCGGCTTCTTACTTCTACTCTATCTGTGCGTTGGGAAGAGAAACCATTCATCTGAAAAGTTTTTACAAGGAATCAACACAGGGAGATTCTGCAATTGCCAACATTTATGAGAAGTTCTTCGGGATTAAAACAATATTCTCTGAAGATGAGCATCAACTAACGCTGGAACCTCAGCCAGATTTTTCTTTTCCGGAAAACATTGTTCTGGATATGAATGACTGTCCTGATATTGCACAGACGCTTTGTGTAACGGCAGCCGCCTTAAAAATACCTTTCGATATTTCAGGATTGGGAACTTTAAGAGTAAAGGAAACCGACAGACTTCTTGCTTTATATAATGAACTGCAAAAACTAGGCACTGAAACAGAAATTACAAATCTGACGATTAAATCAATCAGTTTTGGAGAGCCACAAGACCATATTTCTATTAAGACCTATCAGGATCACAGAATGGCCATGAGTTTTGCACCATTTTGTCTGATCGGAGAACTCAATATTGAAGATGAAGATGTAGTGGAAAAGTCTTATCCAATGTTCTGGAAAGATCTTGAGAGTATACTGACTCATTAATAAAAACTATAAATGTGGTAATTTGAAGATGATTATTTTTTCGGATTACCACATTTTTAATTATACTGATAATCATGAAATCTGTCTTTCACTTTTTGATATTCTTATCTGTGACGAACTTATCTGCTCAGAATCTGAAAAATTTTTCGGTTCCGAAAGGTTATACCCAGATTGCAGAAGCCAAAGGCGATCTTGACAAAGATGGAAAAGATGAAACTGTCCTGGTATTTAATACGAATATAAAAGCATCATACGAGCAGAACCCGGAAGGTATAAGCGACTATAAAAGGGTTTTCTATATTCTGAAAAAGGAAAACAGCAGCCTGAAAGTATGGAAAGAAAATTCTGACATCGTTTTTTCAAGCGGATTCGGATTTTATCCTTCCGATAATACTCTTACAATCGATATAAAAAATAATTGTCTTATTATTGAACAGAAGTTTTTTACCAATTCAAGGCATACCCAGCAATATAAGCATACCTTCAGATTTCAGAACGGAGATTTTTATCTGATAGGTTTGTACGATCATTTTGAAGACACCTGTGATTTCAGTTTCACGAATGAAATCAATTTTTCTACAGGCCAAGTGATTGTTGACAAGGAATATTCATCCTGTGATGATGACTCTAAAGTGCCAGAAAACTCACACAAAGAGTTTACTCATAAATTCCCTGCTCTTATTAAAATGAATGATTTCTTTATCGGAGACCACAAGTTCAGGCTTCCCGGCTTGAAGGAGGATTTTGTATTTTAAGATGGAAATCTTCCGCTTAATTTTAAACACAAAGTAAAAACAATACTGCCGCAATATTAAAATATGCAAAGAGGCCGACCTATGTCGTTGACGAAGCTTGATTTATACATCGGCTTAGAAAGAATCAATTTCATTGATTTCATCTTTGCTTCCTTTCTATTTCCGGAACCAAAATAAACGTTGTGTTAATAAAAACCGGTCTTCTTTCTTCCAGCTTCCATCATTCAACTCCCCGACTTTATATCAACTTAATCATCTCTTAAAGTTAAATTAACTCCTCATGTTTTGATATATTCTTATTTTTAAGCTGCATTAAAAAATAAAAAAACTATGTTCAAACAAAACATGAAACGCTTTACAGCCATTACTCTTGGTGTTGTTACTGCATCTATCTTCTTTTCGTGTGCCAATGACAGCATGATGGAAAGAGATTCTAATGAAAACCCTATGGCTTCTTTAGCAAAAACAAGTAATAAGGCTTCATTATTACCTATTGCCATGAATAACTGGATGTCTGGCCTTCAGGATAATATTTCAATTTCAAAAATCTCCATTCCCGGTACTCATGATTCCGGAGCACGTGTAGATGCCCCTGTGGTATCAGGTACGGCTAAAACGCAGGATCTCAGCATTGCAGAACAACTGAATGCCGGTGTACGATTTCTTGATATTCGCTGCAGGCATATTGACAATGCTTTTGCCATTCATCATGGTTCTATTTATCAGAATATGAATTTTGATGATGTATTAAATGCATGTTATGCATTTCTCCAAAGCAATCCTTCTGAAACGATAATCATGTCTGTAAAAGAAGAATACGATGCTTCCAACACCACCAGAAGTTTTGAACAGACCTTTGACTCATATGTACAGAAAAATCCTTCTAAATGGGATCTTGGAGCCAATATTCCTACATTAAGTGCTGTAAGAGGAAAGATCAAATTATTGAGAAGATTTTCTTCAGGAACAACCAAAGGAATCAATGCTTCTCCATGGGCAGACAATACGACGTTTGATATCAATAATTCCGGTGTACAGTTGAAAGTTCAGGATTATTATAAAGTAACGAATAATGATGATAAGTGGAATGGAATTTCCAGTCTGCTTAATGAAGCCAAAAATGATACGAATGGTAAACTTTTCGTGAACTTCACCAGCGGTTATAAACCAGGAATATTCGGGATTCCAAGTATTCCTACAGTATCCAACAATATTAATCCAAGGCTTAAAACATTCTTCCAGACGAATACCCAGGGTTCATACGGAGTAATGCCGATTGATTTTGTGAATGCAGAACTGTCTGAATTAATTGTGAAAACCAATTTCTAAATCATTATTTGTTAGATATACTCAAAGGCGGTCTCTATTTGAGGCGGCCTTTTTATTTTCTATCAGGATTCTACAGATTATTTTAAAAGAAAAAGACTGCCTCAAAAACGAAACAGTCTCTCTTTGTAAAAGTAAAAAAAGTATTAAAAATCAAAAGTTATTTCTGAATTCCGTAGGCGGTCATTATTTTGTTGAAAATCTCCGTATTTTCAAACAATCCAGTGAACTCTTTAGAATTCGGGCCATAAGCAAAAACACTTGACGGAATAGAGGTATGGTCATTGGTGCTGAAGTTTCCAAATATCCAGCCATCCTTCAGACTTCCGTCCAATAGGGTAAGACCTCCTGTTTCATGATCTCCCACCACGATTACCAGAGTTTCTTTATTTTCATCAGCAAATTTCATTGCCTTACCCACCACATAATCAAAATCCAATAATTCTGTAACCAGCTGCTCAATATTGTTGCTATGACCTCCTCCATCAGTCTGAGACGCTTCTATCATCATAAAAAATCCGTTTTTATTATTCTTTAAATCATTTAAGGTGAGATCAAATGCATCAGAAAGCCAGTTTCCTCTTCCGTTTGTTATTCTTTGTGAAGCCAGAGGATCAATCACCAAAGTACGGTTCTTTATTGTATTGACTGATTTCAGATCCTGATAGAGATCAATTTTCGCATCTTTAAATTTCTGTATATTTTCCTGGGACAATCCACTTGTAGGACCTCCGATCAGAATTTTCGTTTTTGAAGTAATAAAATCTTTCAGAATAGGTTCGGAACTGTTTCTGTTGTCTGAGTGTGCATAGAAATCAGCAGGCGTTGCATCTGTAACATCACCCGTAGAAATCAATCCGGAGACCATTCCTTTCTCAGCGATAATATCAGGAATTTGTGCGAGCGCTTTTCCCATATTGTCAACCCCTACAAAAGTATTTTTAGTTTTCACTCCTGTCGCAAATGCTGTAGAACCCGGTGCGGAATCTGTAATATAGGCATTGGATGAATTGGTTTTGGAAAGTCCTGTAGATTTCATGTTGAAAACATTCAGTTTCCCTTTGTTGGCTGTAAAGGCCGCATAGTATTGTGGCAGAGAAGTTCCGTCTGGTATAAGAAGGATAACATTCTTTACTTTTTTACTTACTCCATCTGATGCATAAGTCGGCGTGTATGTGCCGTATTCTTTTGTATTTTTATAAAAATTCTTCGGAATAGCGTTCATGAATTTTTTAAGATCAGGAATATGGTCGGTATTGATATAATCCACTCCTATATCCATAAGATTCACCCATGCATTTGGGAAATCCGGAGCTCCGTAAAAACGCATTGGCTTTTGCTGGGAATGTGCTTTTTCAACAGCAGTTTTAATTTTTTCCGTTTCTTCGTCTCTTGGAATTCCTTTTCCATTCCATTTTACCAATCCCGGAAGGTCTGCACTGAACATTCCTATCCTTTTTAACTGGTCTGCAGAATAATTTTTGTCAAGATCTCCATCAAAGTAAAGATAGTTTGGATAATTTTTAAAGTCTGCTGGCTGAGGCCGTCCTCCGGTAATCACAATTTTAATTCCTGAATTTTCCGTGATCTCAGGATATTTTTTTAATGTAGTCACCAAAGCAGCCAACGATGTTTTATAATCCTGCTTAATATCAATCAGCAGCTGAAGCTTCTTACTGGCATCCGGATAGATATTTCCCTTATTCAGTTTAATCTGTTTTGAAATATTATCAAGATAAAGATTTTCCAGCGTTCTGTCTGCAGAAAGCTCTTTTTCGGTATGCGCCACCCAGAGATTACCTTTTACAAGAAAGACATCAGCTTCTATGGAACCAAAGTTGGCATAATATGCCTGCCAAAAAGGGATCTCCTGCATATAATCATTATGTGAATGTGCATTGCCAACATTGTAGTTTAAATAATTCTGAGCCCGATTTTCAGAAAAAACAGCCAGGGCTAATACAGCCAAAATTTTTGATAGTTTCATTCGTATACCATTGTTATTTTTATAGGGTAAATAAGATGTCCTATCCCTATACCTTTGAAAAAACTATATCATCACAGAAGCTTCTGCAATGATATAGTGGCTTATATATAAAAGATTAAAAATTACCAGCCTTCATTTTGTTTAATGATCCCATGACTGTTTACGATTTCAGCCTGAGGAACTGCCCAAACATTATGTACAGCCGGGTTAAAGTTTCTTGCTGCCCAGACTACCTGCCCATTGATCCCGTGCAGAGGCTTCGCATAAGCTGCCTGCGCATCTCCCCAACGTACAAGGTCTCTGTGTCTGTCTGCCCACTCCCCTGCCAGTTCACAACGTCTTTCATGCTTCAGATCGGCCATTGTACATCCGTTTTTCGGAGACAAACCTGCACGTACTCTGATCATATTGATTTCCTGGTCTGCAGATTTTCCCTGCATCAGTGAAGCTTCTGCTTTGATAAGGATTACCTCAGCATAACGCATGATCGGAACGGCAAGGTCTGTACACGGATAATCTCCATTGGCACTCACATGGCCGCTGTTCAGCTGATATTTGAAGGCATCCATATATTTATTGAACTGGTATCCGGTAAGAGAATTACTGGAAGCATAGATTCTTTCCTTTCCATTAAAGGTAAATTTATCCCCTGTTTTCAGGATGGAGGCGCTTCTTCTAAGATCTCCTGTTTCATATTCGTCATAAAGTTCTTTTGTCGGCTGGAAATATCCCCATCCGTTATATTCTCCCCATCCTTTATTTTCAAGCATTACTCCCGGAAGAATACTTCCCCAAGCTGTAAACTTAGGAGTTCCGGGGATAGACCAGATATATTCTGAGCTGTAGTTATTTTCAGCTTTGAAGACATCAGCAAAATTTCCCAGCAAAGCCCTGTTTCCTTTTGTCATCACTTCATTAGCCCAGAACTCTGCATTCTTCCAGTCTTTCATAAACAGGTATACTTTTGCCAAAAGTGCCCATGCAGCAGCTTTATGTGGTCTTCCGTAATCTTTTGCAGGAAGTTCTGCCTGAGTAGGTAATAATTCTGCCGCCCTTTTCAGGTCATTCACGATGTAAGTGTAATTTTCCATTACGTTGGCTGCTCTTGGAATCGGGTTTGGATCCGGATCTTTTGAACGGTCGATAATCGGAACTCCTGCTTTTTCATTTCCGTAAGAATAAGAAAGTTCAAAATACATTCTGCTACTCATGAACAAAGCTTCTCCCAGGTATTTATTTTTAATGGCTTGTGAAGTCTGGATATTATCAACATTGCGGATCACACGGTTGGCGACTCCAATTACATTATATCTTTTGTTCCATTGAGTTTCAAGATCTCCTGCCGCAATGTAATTGCTGCTGAAGTTTTTTGCGTTATCCGCTTCACTTTTTGCCCTTCCTGTAACCATATCATCACTGGCATTGATAAACCAAAACAGACCTCTTCCGTAAAATTCACCATCAAACAAAGGTTTATACATCGCGTTAGCTCCGGTAATCAGGTCATTTTCTGTTTTCCAGAAACTGGCTTCAGTAGGTGTTCCTTCCGGTTGAACATCCAGCTCTCCTGTACATGACAAAAGCATTACAGATATTCCTGATACTAAAAATATTTTATTGAAAAATTTCATTTTTTACTTTTTTGTTAGTTAAAAATTATAAACCGATCTCCACCCCAAAGATGAATGAGCGTGCCTGAGGATATCTTCCGGTATCTACACCATAAGAATTCATCCCCACTTCAGGATCAAATCCTGTATATTTCGTTATCGTAAACAGGTTATTGGAAGTCATATAGATTCTCACCTTATTCACATCCAGCTTGCTGTACAATTCTTTCGGTAATGAATATCCGATGGTAAGATTCTTCAGTCTTAAATAAGACCCGTCTTCCACATAGAAATCCGATACTTTAGAATAATTACCGCTTGGGTCTCCGTGTACCAGTCTTGGAATATCAGTGTTTGTATTCTGAGGCGTCCATGCATTCAGGATATCTTTATCCATGTTGTAGTTCTGCCCTGTCCCACCTGGATTTAAAGAAATAAACTTCATTCCGTTGAATATTTTATTTCCGTATACTCCCTGGAAGAATAAGTTCAGATCAAAGTTTTTCCATGTCATGTTGTAAGAGAATCCGTAAGAGAACTTAGGATATGGACTTCCAAGATTGACAAAATCATTATTATTAAGCACTCCTGTGTTTCCTTCTTTTTTCAGGAACTTGATATCACCGGGTTTTGCATTCGGCTGGATAAGATTTCCGTTGGCATCTTTATAATTGTTGATCTCTTCCTGAGTCTGAAAAATTCCTCCGGTCTTGTATCCATAGAAAGAATACAGAGGATCACCTACTTTTACACGGGTTGGTTTCAATACACCTCTTACTCCATTATCATTGATAAAAATCTCATCTACATTGGCAAGCTGCTTCACCGTATTCTTTAGTTGACTCATGGTAGCTCCCACTGAGAAAGTAAAATCACCGGAAACTACTTTGTTATAATTGATTCCTAGTTCATACCCTTTATCCTGGAATAATCCTGCATTTACATACTGATTATTATACGTTGCTGTACTTGGTAAGCTTACATTGAAGATCTGATCTTTGGAATTCTTTACGAAATAATCAAACTGTAAGGAAAGGCTGTTGTGAAGGAACGAAGCATCTACCCCAAAGTTAGTCTGTTCAGATTTCCCCCATTTCAAGTCCGGATTTGGACGTGTAGTAGCATAATAAGCAATATTCTGAGAAGGATCCTGTCCGAAAATCACATTATTATCTCTGGTCATTAATGGGTTAACAGCTTGTGGAGAAATTCCTCCAAGGTTACCCAGAATACCATAGCTTCCTCTCAGTTTCAGACTTGAAAGCCATGAAATATCCTGCATAAAGTTTTCCTTAGAAACTACCCACGCACCGGACACTGCATAATAATTTGCAAATCTGTTCTGTTTTGCTACGAGTGAAGAACCATCACGTCTTCCCAATACACTTACAATGTATTTCCCGGCATAATCATAGTTTACTCTCGCCAGATAAGAAACCAAAGACTGCTTGTATCGGTAGCTGGAAACATCTTTATTGGTATCCGCAGCATTTTGAAGGTGCTGGAAAACCTCAGCTTCACTTCTGAAATCATAGGCTTTTGCTACGAAACCATCATCAATGGTCTTCTGGAAAGTAAACCCACCCAGGAAATCAAAATTATGTTTTCCGGCCGCAATTTTATAGGTAAGCAACTGCTCTGCAAGGGCTGTAGATGAATTGTTGGATTGGTATTCTAAATTATTGGTATCAAAAATCTTCCCGACTTCCAATACTCTGTAGGTAAAGTTTTTTACATCACCCAGTTTAAAAGTCTGTGAGAAGTTGGAACGGAATTTTAAATCTTTTGCCAGCGTAATCTCCGCATAGGGATTGATCAGGATCTCATGAGTAGGATTTCTGATGCTGATCCTTTTCAGGTAAGCCACCGGATTAATCATATCTCCGTAACCTCCCGCCACATCAATTGGTAATCCGGAAAAAGCACCGCTTGGTGTATATACCGGAACATTTGGCGGATAATACATCGCAGCCACTAAAGCTCCCGTATATCCACTTTTTGTATCTGCTGTATTTCCATCAGAGTAGTTATAGTACATATTTTCTCCGATTGTCAGCCAGTCTTTTACTTTATGTTCAGAATTAACTCTGAAGTTGTATCGTTTTGCTTGTGTATTCAGTAAGATTCCTTCCAGGTTTCTATGGTTCATACCTACAAAATATCTGGATTTTTCACTTCCTCCGCTCAGGTTAACATTATACTCCTGGATCGTTCCTGTTCTGAAAATTTCTTTCATCCAGTCTGTTCTGGTAATTCTTCCGTCAGGATATTGATTAGGGTTAAAAGCTATTGGTAAGCTTCCAAGTTTTCCGGCATTTTCATAGGCCTTGTACATCACATCCTGGAACTCCGCTGCATTTAAAGATTCTTTTAATCTCCATGCCTGGTTCACCCCATATTTCACATCAAAGTCTACCGTAAGATTTCCTTTTTTCCCCTTTTTAGTGGTAATCAGGATAACCCCACCGGAAGATCTTGCTCCGTAAATGGCTGCAGAAGCATCTTTAAGCACAGAAATATCCTGGATATCATTGGGATTAATAGACGGTGTTCCATTGAAAACTACTCCGTCCACTACATACAAAGGAGTTTCTCCATTGATTCCTCCCAGACCACGAATATTTACTTTAGGTGAGCCGTTAGGATCTCCACCTTCGTTCACTACAGTTACCCCGGGAGCTTTACCCTGAAGAACTTCTCCTACACCAGACAATGATCTGGAAGTAAGCTTATCCAGCGAAGCCTCGGAAACAGCCCCGGAAACTTTACTTTTTTTCTGTGTTCCGTATCCTACAACAACAATCTCGTCGATGGATTTTTCTTTTAAGCTGTCTTTTTTCTGTGCGAGGAACATCGGTGAAGCTGATATTGCACCAATAAGTAATACCCTTCCCGTTAAATAAGTTACGGATACAGGGATTTTAAATACATTCATGATCTCCTTTTTGATTAGGTGCAAAATTAGACCAGTCCGCTCCCATGCCTCATTAAGGTTTTCTTATGTTTTTATTAAGAAATTTTAGCTTTTTTTAAACACCATCTACCACACAAACAAATTAAACAACTGTATTACAAACACATACATCATTAAAAGTAATCATTCCAAAAATATCTCATGCATGATTGAGATTAACTTTATTTTAAGTTTATCATCAACATATAACAATAGATCAAGAAATCATTAAAATTATTTCAGGAATAATAAATAACTGAGTTCATTTTTCTTTTTTTACATTTGCTGAAAATAGATTTTACTTTTGAACACAGACCTGTAAAACGTCTCCCTGGCATCAGAAGAAAAAAAAAATAATAAAAATCAGACAATTCAATGACCATCATTATAACAGGAACCTCATCAGGAATCGGGTTTGCATTGGCCGAATATTTTGGTAAAAAAGGACATCAAGTATACGGATTAAGCAGAAAGCATACAGAAAGTGAGTATTTCAAATCTATACCTACTGATGTAACTGATAACACGGCTGTTCAGAATGCTATCGCTGAGGTTTTAAAAACAGAATCAAGAATTGATGTTCTGATCAATAATGCCGGAATGGGGATGGTAGGCGCAGTTGAAGATTCTACGAAAGAGGATATTTTAAAATTATTCAGTTTGAATCTTGCCGGACCTGTACAAATGATGAGTGCAGTTCTCCCGAAAATGCGTGAGCACAAATTTGGAAAAATCATCAATGTTTCCAGTATCGGAAGTGAAATGGGTCTGCCTTTCCGTGGATTTTATTCAGCTTCAAAATCGGCATTGGATAAAGTAACGGAAGCAATGAGGTATGAAGTATACCCTTGGAATATTGACGTGTGTTCTCTGCATCTGGGTGATATCAAAACCAATATTGCAGACAACAGAGTTATTGCTCAGGTTTCACAGCCTTATAAAAATGTTTTTGATAAAGTATATGCTCTGATGAATTCTCATGTGAATGACGGAACTGATCCTTTGGAAGTAGCAGAATACATTGAAAAACTTTTAGCAAAAAATAAATGGAAAGCTCATTATTATTTTGGTAAATTCGGGCAGAAAATCGGCGTTCCTTTGAAATGGATTCTTCCACAGGGAACTTATGAGAATTTGATGAAGAAGTATAATAAACTGGATTAGTTTCAGTTGTATAGAAAGCTATTTGATAATAAAATTTAAACCATTAAAAAGAATTAAGTTGTAAAGATTCATTAAGATAAGCTTCGCTTTAAGTTTTATCTTAACTATACTTAATTTCATCACTACCTATGGTGTAGATATATTTGGGATTGAAACTGTTTCTGAAAATATTTTTTGTACTGTTCTGCGTTTTTACACAAGCGCAGAAGAAGCAGTATTGGCTGATTGATACAGAAACCAATGTCAGGAAAAAAGTAAAAGATTCCACTGCAGCGGTAAAATTTCTTGACTCATTAGCTCAGAATAATTATTTCTTTACCAAACTGAAGGATGTAAAAGTAAAAGGTGACAGCACTGAAATTTTCTTTGATAAAGGCAAGAATTTTAATGAAACGTATGTCAACCTTACAGATTCTCTTGTTCAGAAGCTAAAGATTCAGAAAGATTTTTTCACTAAAAATTTAGATTCCACCAAGAAGAGCATCAACAAAACTTATATTGATGACGGATATTCTTTCAGCAGAATCAAATCCAAATACAAAGGACAGAAAAACGGCTATCCCATCGTAGAGCTTGATATTAACAAGAACGATAAAAGAACGATCAATAATTTCGTAGTGAAAGGGTATGAAAAAGTTCCTAAAAGATTCATCAAAAATCTTGAAAAAGAATTTAAAGGCAAAAACTACGATGATAAAAACCTTTTGGCCATCAATAAAACCTTCCAGAGTCATCCTTTCCTGACCCTCGAACGGCAGCCGCAAACTTTATTTACAAAAGACTCTACAAGCATTTACCTGTTTCTGGAAAAGAAAAAGACCAATACTTTTGACGGGGTTGTCGGTTTTGGAAATGACAAAACCTCCAAGTTTACGTTAAACGGGACGATGAATGTCAATTTCAGGAATATGTTCAATGGTTTTGAAACGGTCAATTTATACTGGCAGAGAAACCCGGACAGAGGACAGACTTTTGATCTTCAGGTGGATATTCCGTACCTGTTCAAATCCAATGTCGGGATGAATGCAAAAGTGAATATCTACCGACAGGATTCTACGTTTGCCAATGTAAAATTCCTGCCTGCTTTCTATTATCATATTAACAACCGAAACAAAATAGGTTTGAGAGCCACCCTGGAATCTTCTACGATCATCGACACACTGTATGTTCAGGGAAAAGATTATAACAAAAAGGGAATCGGGGTATGGTTTGAAATGACTGAGCCTACTGATATTGATCTTTTCCTTTATAAGACAAAGGTCACTGCAGGCTATGATTTTTTAACAACAACCTATTCCAAAGATAATATCAAGGCGAACCAAAACCAGTTTTATTTCTTTGGGGAACACAATTATCATATCTCAGGGAATCACTTCCTGAACATTAAGGCAGAAGGTGCTATGATGGATTCTAAAGTAGAGTTTACCACCAACGAATTATACCGTTTTGGAGGATGGAACTCCATGCGGGGATTCAATGAAAAGTCACTCGCTGCCGATTTCTTCTATTATGGAAGTCTGGAATACCGGTATCTGATCGGCAGCCAGGCCTTCTTCGACGTCTTTGGGCAATATGGACAGCTCAATAATAAATCTTTAAATGTAAGGCCCAAACTTTATAGTGTAGGACTCGGTTTCAACTTCTTTATTCCAATTGGTCTGATGAGTTTCCAGCTGTCTAATGGTAACGAATTTGGAAATCCATTTAAGTTTAATGATACTAAAATCCACTGGGGAATCCTGAGCAGGTTTTAAAAAAGAAAGGGAGAGGGAAGCTGGAAGATCGAAGTTATTGATGTCCCGGTTTTACTATCCTATTATTTTTATTGTAAAGATTTACATTGACTGCTCAGAAACCTATAACACAATAGCGACTTCCAGCCTCCCTATCCAAGCTTCCTGCCTTATATTAATATAATAAAGCAAAACTTACTATATAAAGGTTATTTTTCACTTTACCTTTCTATTAATTCTTCATGTTAAAAAATATTAAATCGTATTTTTATTTTAATACATCATTAAAATACAGGTAACAGTACTCCGCTAAATTTGCCTTCAAAAAAAATGAAGAAAACTTTAGCTACTTTTGCCGTTTTTTTACTTCCATTATATTTTTCTGCACAGGAAATCAATATTTCAGGAAATGTAAAATCAGAAAACGGCACTAGTGTTTCCGGTGTAAACATCACCGACAAAAACACAGGAAAGACTGCTACTACAGATGAAAATGGTAATTTCACCATTTCTGCAAACCCGAAAGACATTCTTGAGTTTTTTGCTCCTGATTTTTCTGTTTATACCGTTGAGGTTTCTTCAAAAAAACAGTATTCCGTTGTCTTAAAAAAACCAAACGAAAAGCAGATAGAAGGGGTGGTCATTACCGCATTAGGTATTGCCAAGAAGAAAGAAAAAATTGGGTATTCCACTCAGGAAGTGGGAACCAAACAGTTTGAAACCATTACTACACCGAGTATTGGTAATTTATTCTCAGGACAGGTTGCCGGTCTGAATGTTTCCAACCCAACAGGAATGCAGCAGGCACCGCAGTTTACTCTTAGAGGAAATTCAAATGTAGTTTTTGTCATTGACGGGGTGATTGTGGAAAAGGAAGTTTTCCAGAATTTAGATCCCAATAACATTGAGAATATCAACGTATTGAAAGGAGCTACTGCTTCTGCATTGTATGGTTCCAGAGGCCGTTACGGAGCCGTTTTAATCACAACCAAATCAGCTAAGAAGAAAGGGTTCTCTGTAGAATTTTCACAAAACACCATGATTACGGCAGGGTTTACCAATCTTCCGAAAACCCAGACGGAATATGGAAACGGATCTCACGGAAAGTATGAATTCTGGGATGGAGCCGATGGTGGTGTGAATGACGGAGATATGATCTGGGGACCAAAATTTGTCCCGGGTTTACAGATTGCCCAGTGGAACAGCCCTATCAGAGATAAAGTAACCGGACAGGTGGTTCCATGGTATGGAGCTGTGACAGGAACTCAATATGATGATAAATCAAGATATGAAAGAGTTCCTATTGACTGGAAATACCACGATAACTTAAATACTTTCTTAAAGCCTGCGGTGATCAACAACAATAATTTCGCCATCAGCTATAGAGATAACAAAGACATCTACAGATTCTCCGGGAACTTCATGAATTATGATGACAGAGTTCCCAATTCTTATCTCCAGAAATATGGAATCAACTTCTCTTCTGAAAACCATCTTGGAGATAAATTGATCTTCGATACAAAGTTCAACTTCAATCAAGCCTTTACTCCTAATATTCCTAACTACGATTACAACCCAAGCGGACACATGTATACCATCCTGATCTGGATGGGAGGTGATGTTGACGGAAATGCCCTGAAAAACCATATGTGGATTCCTGGAAAGGAAGGAAGAGCGCAGGCCAACTGGAACTATGCATGGTACAATAACCCATGGTTCGGAGCAGAGTATTATAAAAACCAGAACAGAACCAATATCATCAACGCCCAGACAGGATTAGAATATAAGGCAACCCAGGATCTTTCTGTAAAAGGAAAAATATCCCTTGTGGAAAACCACAGCAAAACAGAAGTTTTAAGCCCTTATTCTTATTTCAATTACAGTGCGCCAAGAAGCGGAGGATATATTCTGAAGGATAATAAGACATGGAACCTCAACTATGATGTCCTTGCAACTTACAAGAAAAAAATATCTGAAAATTTTGATTTCACCATCAATGCCGGAGGTTCAGCTTTTTATTTCAAAAATAATAACAATGAAAGATCTACGGACGGATTGAAGATTCCTGAAGTATACACCTTTGAAAACTCAATCGGAGCGCTTAAAAATTATACCTATCTGAAGGAAAAGTTGATCTATAGTGCTTATTCCACGATTGACATCGGATTGTACAATGCTTTCTTCATCAATATTTCAGGACGTAATGACTGGTCTTCTACGCTTCCTAAAGCTAACAGATCTTACTTCTATCCTTCTGCATCCATCAGTGCTGTTATTTCAAACCTGGTAAAATTACCGGAGTCTATCAATATGTTGAAGCTTTCTGCTTCATGGGCTAAAGTGGCGTATGATTTCCAGCCTTATTCCATCAGAAATTATTATCTGAATAACCAGGGAATCACTTTCAACGGAAATCCTACGTATTATTATCCTACCACTCTGAATGTAGAAAACTCTCTGAAGCCGGAGCAGACAAAATCTTACGAATTAGGATTAAGCGCAGGCTTCCTGAACAACAGGATAACTTTAGATGCCACTTATTTCAGAACACTTGATTATAATAATATTCTTCAATTTCCGGCGGCAGAATCATCAGGATTCACGTCACAATATGTAAACGGGAATGAATACACCACCAAAGGATTTGAAGTTTCTCTCGGTTTGGTTCCGGTAAAAACGGCCGATTTCAGCTGGAAAACCTTGATCAACTGGAGTACTTATGAACAAAAACTGACTTCCATTTATGATAATATGCCCAACTATCAAAACATTAAGCTGGGTGAAAGAATGGACAGCTATTACGATTACACATGGCAAAAGTCTCCGGACGGAAAAGTTATTCTTGATGCCAATTCAGGAATGCCGACAAGAGCCAATGCTCCAAGTAATTTAGGGCATTTCAATCCGGACTGGACTTTTGGTTTCAATAACACCTTCAAGTATAAAAAGTTTACTTTAAACATCGGGATAGACGGAAGCATTGGAGGTGTGATGAGGTCGCAGGTTGTTGAAAAGATGTGGTGGGGAGGAAAACATCCTAATTCTGTAGCCTACAGAGATCTTGAGTATGCGAATCCGGGAACGTATTATTTTGTGCCGGATGGTGTTAATTATAATCCTGCAACCGGACTTTATACTCCACACACCAAAGCGATCAGCTTTCAGGACTGGGCACAGAATTATCCATATCAGGCAAGGGTAACTCAGGATGAAAGTGAAGAGTTTGCAAACGTTTTTGACAGAACTTTCATCAAGCTGAGGTCTGTGGTATTGGAATATGATTTCTCTTATCTGCTTAATCCAAAAGGAATGGTAAAAGATTTCACCGCCAATATTTCTGCCTATAACCTGGCAATGTGGAAAAAATCAAAGAACCTTTACTCCGATCCGGATTTCCAGATCAGATCAGGCAGAAGTGGGGATGTCGCTAATGATATCCAGGATCCGTCCAGCAGATGGTTCGGAATCGGGTTTAATCTTAAGTTTTAACTAAAAAGTACGTCAACAATGAAAAATAATATCAATAACACGAAAGGACAGAAAGGTAAGGCCGCAAAATGGCTGATGAAATCTCTATTTGCAGCAGGACTTCTGACATTGGCTTCATGCGAAACCAGTCTTGACACCATCAATGAGAATCCTAATGACCAAGCCAGCATTGATCCTAAAAACCTTCTGACTTACGTAGAAAAATACACATTCCAGGTAAACGGTGATAATATGTATGCTTCAAGAATGATGATTGGAACTGATGGTGAGAATTCATACCAGTATATGAAATGGAATGACGCCTCTTTTGAAGTGTATACAAAAGGACTCCTGAATACAGGAAAAATGATGCAGGAAGCAGAGAAAAGAGGAAATAAAAATTATCTTGCCATTGGAAAGTTTTTAAGAGCTTACCATTTCTTCAATATCAGCTTAAAGGTAGGAAGTACTCCGTATTCTGAAGCAGCAAAAGGTGAATCCGGGATTACCCAGCCTAAATATGATACACAGGAAGCGGTAATGTCCGGAATTTTATCAGAGCTGAAAGAAGCAAATGATCTCATTAATACCAATGACAAAATTGAAGGTGATATTGTGTACAACGGAGATGCATTGAAGTGGAAAAAGCTGATCAATTCTTTCCGTCTGAAAATTCTGATCACTTTATCTAAGAAAACCACAGTAGGAAGTTACAATATTGCCACAGAATTTGCTTCTATCGCAGGAAGCCAGTCTTTGATGACTTCTATTGCTGACAATGGTGAGCTTAAGTTTGCTGATGCTGCAGACAGCAGATATACAATGTTTAATAACAGTGGATATGGTTCAAGTTTGTATATGGCAGATTATTTCATCAACATGTTCAAAGACAGACATGATCCACGTCTTTTTACTTTTGCAGCACAAACTACCGGTGCTAAGGAAGCCGGAAAAGCCATCACAGATTTTACAGCCTATAACGGAGGGAACCCTACGTCTCCTTATTCTGACAATGCTGCTCTGATCACGGCTAAGAATATCTCAAAAGTAAACGACCGTTTTTATAAAGATCCTACCAATGAACCTGCTTCTGTACTAAGCTACTCAGAACTTGAGTTCATCCTTGCGGAAGCTACGGCAAGAGGCTGGATTTCCGGATCGGCAAAAACCCATTATGATAATGCGATCAAGGCAAGTTTCAGTTTTTATCAGACCTATGTAAAAAATCAGGGACAATATTTCTCAGGATTTGATGTGAATCAGTATCTGGCAACACCTTTGGTTGTTTATAACACTGCTGATCCTTTACAGACACAGCTGGAAAAAATTATGACTCAAAAATACATGACCATGTTCCATCAGGCACAATGGACCTCTTATTATGATTATTTAAGAACAGGATACCCAAATTACCCCCTGAAAACCGGAGTTCCAGCTCCTTTCAGATTCAGATATCCACAGTCAGAATACAGTTATAACAGCAGCAACTTAAAAGCAGCGCTGGCTGCCCAGTATAGCGGAAATGACAACATCAATTCCAAACCTTGGTGGTTACAATAAAAATCTGATTATTTTTATATAAAACAAAGAAACCGCAGGAAAATCCTATTAACTTGCGGTTTCTTTCTTATTTCGATTGAACATGAACAGAAGAGAATTTTTAGAGAAATCAAGTCTTTTATTAGCTGGATTAGGAACATCAAGTGTTCTGCACCCTTCCATTTTAAAAGCTCTGGCCATTGATCCGGCTGCCCAGTCTACATTTTATGATGCAGAGCATGTAGTCATCCTGATGCAGGAAAACCGTTCATTTGATCATGCATTCGGTGCGCTCAAAGGCGTGAGGGGCTTTTTGGATAAAAGAGCATTTATAAAACAGGATGGGCATTCTGTTTTCTTTCAAAAGAATGATGACGGAAAATACGCATCTCCTGCCCGCCTGGATTTGAGAAATACAAAATCAACATGGATGAGCTCACTGCCTCATTCATGGGCTGATCAGCAAAAAGCACTGAACAAGGGAAAATATGACCAATGGCTTCAGGCCAAAGCTTCAGGAAATAAAGATTACAAAAATATTCCGCTGACATTAGGATATTATAACCGTGAAGACCTTCCATTTTATTATCAGCTGGCAGATGCATTTACCATATTCGATCAGTATTTCTGCTCTTCACTTACCGGGACTACACCGAACAGATTATTCCTTTGGTCCGGAACGTTGAGAGAGCAGCAGAATGGAAAAGTAAAGGCCAATGTTGTGAATGAAAATATTGACTATGATAAAGCGAGACAGGCCAAATGGAAAAGCTTCCCGGAAATTTTAGAACAGCAGAATGTTTCGTGGAGAATTTATCAGAATGAAATCAGTCTTCCAAAAGGAATGTCCGGAGAACAGGAAGCGTGGTTAAGTAATTTTACCGATAATCCTATTGAGTGGTTTTCAAAATTCAATGTTAAGTTTTCAAAAGGATATTATGAGAACATTCCCAATATCATAACCTATCTGAAACAGGAAATTGAAAAAAATCCTCAACAGAAAGAAAGGTTGGAAAGCATGCTCGCAGAAGTTCAGGAAGATCAGGTGAAATATCATCCGGATAATTATTCAAAACTTTCAAAAGAGGAAAAAAACCTTCACGAAAAAGCCTTCACTACCAATGTAAATGACCCGGATTACTGGAAACTGGAAATCGGAAAGGATGAACACGGAGAAAGACTGGTAGTTCCTGAAGGTGACGTCCTGTTCCAGTTCCGAAAAGATGTGGAAGATAAAAAACTTCCGCTGGTTTCCTGGCTGGTAGCTCCTGAACACTTCTCAGACCATCCGGGATCACCATGGTACGGTGCATGGTATATTTCTGAGGTTTTGAATATTCTGACCAAAGATCCTGAAACCTGGAAAAAAACAATTTTCATCATCAATTATGATGAAAATGACGGATATTTTGATCATGTACTCCCCTTCGCACCGCCTGTGAATCCAAGCCAGCCCGTTGATATGAACGGAAAAGAAGGAGTGGAATATGTGGACCAGTCCCAGGAATATATGTCAAATCCTTCTTTAAAAAATTATGAAAAAATTGAAGGAACGGTTGGATTAGGTTATAGAGTTCCTATGATTATTGCTTCACCATGGACAAAAGGAGGTTTTGTAAATTCTGAAGTTTCGGATCATACTTCCGTCCTGCAGTTCCTGGAAAATTTCATCATGAAAAAGTATAAGAAAAATGTTCATATTGACAATATCAGTGACTGGAGAAGAGCAATATGCGGAGATCTTACGTCGGCTTTCAATTCTTCCAGTGTAAAGGCGCCACAGATGAATTATCTGGATCAGAAAGAGTACACTAAAACCATCAATGCAGCTAAAAACAAACCTGTTCCGGATCTGAAATGGTATTCTGAAAATGAACTTAATGCTAATTTACTGGAGATTCAGGAAAGAGGTCTGAAGCCATCAAATCCGCTTCCGTATCATTTCCATGTCAATTTAGAAGGTGAGCAGATTAAAATGACCAATTTAAAAGAGAACGGAGTTCCATTGTTAATCTATGACAGAACTCAATTCAACAGTACTCATTATCATTTTTCATACGCCTTATATTCAAAACAAGAACTATCCCATGCTGTACATTCCGGAGCTTATGATTACGAAGTTTTCGGTCCCAATGGCTTTTTCAGGAAATTCAAAGGGAATACTATTTCTGAGTTAGAGGTAATTTTGGTCAATATGACTGCAAAAAATCAGGTTGAACTGATCATCAGAACTCATAAGAATAAAAATGCCTCCATCCATCTGGAAGACTTATACGGAAAGACTAAAAAAACAATCACATTGCAAAAACCGGAAGAAAAAATTATGATCGATCTTGATAAAAATAAAGGCTGGTATGATTTGAAGTTAACGTTTAATGATTGTCTATGGCATTTTGCAGGAAGAGTAGAGACAGGAAAGGTTTCTGTTTCTGATCCGCATTGGGCTTAAAAAAGACTTATAATGCTGATAAAAACCTGTACAAAATTGTGCAGGTTTTTTTTGAGTTATTCTTTAAATATAATGCATTACATAGTTCAAATAAGCAATAATATAAAAATTGTGGTATATTTTTCTCACCATATGCTGAATTTTATTATCTTCACTTAACTAATTAACAGTGTCATGAAAAAATTAAATTTAACTATTGCAATGTCTGTATTTGCATTGGCTCTATCCGGGAATCTGAGCGCCCAAGACCTCGCTACAGATAACCATACGGTTACCATTTCTATTCCCGAAGTTGCATTGGTAGATATTGAACCATCTGCCACAAAAAACATTACTCTTGGATTTACAGCGCCTACAGAAGCAGGGAATCCTATCATTCCAGCAACAGCCAACACTACTTTATGGCTTAATTATTCATCCATTAAATCTGTTGCAGATCCTACCCGTAATATAAGTGTAACAATGAATGCTATCATTCCCGGAGTTGATCTTCAGGTAACAGCAGCAGCAGCTACCGGAGCAGGAGCAGGAACATTGGGAACCTCTGCAGGTCTGTTGACATTAAATGCTGCCAACCAGACTATCATTTCAGGAATCGGAAGTGCTTATACAGGAAATGGTGCCAACAACGGACACAATCTTACGTACGCAATTGCTGCAGGAAGTGGTCCTGGAGGGGTAGCAGCCTACGCAGATTTACAGGCAACAGCCACTGTAGCAGCTACCGTTACTTATACGATATCCGACAATTAGAATTTAAATAAAATTTTATTCTCTATTTCAAAAACAAGAAGAAGTTGTCATTCAGTTTCTTCCTGTTTTTGTATTACTCATCATTTAACTCCAAACTTTACATAATGATAAAGCGTATTCTTCTGTTGATCACCTTGATTTTGCAGTTTAGCTTTTTACATGCGGGCATTGTGATTCTCAATGGACTTACACATTCTTACAAAATTGAAAACGGAAAGGTTTACAAGGGAAAAGTAGCCATTGAAAACACCAGCAATAATCCTCAGAGTGTAAAATTATTTTTACAGGACTTTTCTTATCATGCTGACGGAACGATCAATTATTCAGCTTTGCATACAAATAAACGTACCAATGGAGAGTGGATTAAACTCAACACGAATCTGATCACTCTGAAAGGCAAAGAGAAGACGGAGGTTTTGTATGAGATTACAGTTCCCGATCAAGCCAGAGATGCCGGAAGCTATTGGAGTGTCATTATTGTAGAGCCGGTAGAGGATATAAAACCCAGCGACAATAAAGCGGGAGTAAACATCACTTCTGTTATACGTTACGCGATCCAGGTCATTACAGATTTTGAGACAGAAAAGGCCAAACCGGACCTTAAGTTTGAAAGTGTAAAAGTAGAAAAGCTGGAGGGAAAACAAACCGTGAAAATTGCCGTAGCCAATAATGGTAATCTTTACTGCAAGCCGACAACAGCCATTGAAATTTATAACCGTAAAACAGGTGAAAAAATAGGAACGTATTCCAGTTTAACAATGGGACTGCTGCCTGATACCTCCAAAACATTTTACATCGATATCAGTAAAATACCGCCGGACAAATACAAAGCCGCCATAATAGCTACGGATGAAGAAGAGAATGCATTTGCACTCAATGTGGAATTAGAAGTAAAAAATGATTAGAATTTGGACTATATTTATTATCATATCATTATTCCCGATATTTATTTTTTCTCAACAGCAATCCAACCGATTGTCCAGTAAAAAAGATAGTATATTACCGGGAATGTCAACTTCTATTCCTTTTACATTAGAAAATAATTCGGATGAAAACAGGACGTATGAGATATCAGTTACCACTTCAAGTCCGTCTATAACACCCATTTTAGCAAAAGGAGAATTTCAGATTGCTGCCCATGAAACCTCAGTTTATCTGGTTCCTTTGCGTATTGCAACGGAAACGAGCCAGGGAAATTATTCTGTAACCCTGAATATTACTGACCGCAATAACGGAATCTCCTTTACAAAAAGATCAGAAATAACAGTTTCAGGAAACAGAAATATTTTCCTGACTCCTTTGAATTCGCCTGAGTTTGTAAGAGCCGGAGAAACCATCCGGGCTTCTTTTCTTTTAAAAAATAATGGTAATGTAACAGAGGATATTCATCTTGAAAGTAAAAATGCCATTCTTGACAATGAGCCCTCATTGATACTGGAGCCCAATGAGTCAAAAATCATTACAATACACAAAGTAACCAACCCTGAGCTCAGTCAAAATGAATTTCAGAACCTTAATCTTTCGGTATACTCAAAAGGTAATCCTAAGGAAGTTCAAAATATTTATATAAGTACTCAGATTATATCCGTAAAACCCTCTGAAAACGATATCTACCACAGGCTTCCTGTTGCCCTTTCATTATCTTTTATCGGAATGCAGAATATGGGAGTTTACAATGATGGCTTCCAGGGAGAAATTTACGGTAAAGGAACTCTGGATAAAGATAACAAAAACCAGATCGAATTCCGGGCAGTTACCCACAACCCTGTCGATCTCAATACCTTTACCCAATATGAAGAATATTTTGTGAACTATAAACGGGACAACTTCTTTATTCATCTGGGTGATAAAACGTATTCTTCATCTTATTTAACGGAGTTTGCAAGATATGGCCGCGGCGCAGAAGTACGGTATGATTTCAATAAAGTGAGTGTGGGTGGTTTCTATAATCATCCCAGGTTTTTCAGAGATATTAAGGATGAATTTAATATGTATTCCGCCTTCAAAATCAGAAAAGAATCAGAACTTACCGTTGGGTACCTTTACAAAACTCCAAGAAAGGAGGAAATCCGATACGGAGATATAAGGCTGGATTCTGATGCGCATCTTCCTTATGCTAAGGGAAAATTCAAGATCTCAAGAAACATTAATATTTCCGGAGAATTGGCCTACAGCAACACAAAAAAAACGGATGGAACAGCTTATATGCTGCAGGCTGATGCTATTTTTGAAAGGTTCAACGGAAGTTTAATGTATGTAAAAGCAAGTCCGGAATTTGCAGGATATTTTACAAATACGAATACCTTTAACGGGAACGTTAGCTACAAAATTTCCAGAAAGCTCAATGCTTTTGTCAACTATACACAGGATGTTAAAAATTTCCAGAGAGATACACTGTTTTTAGCAGCTCCTTACAGACAGTATCTGCAATATGGAGTACAATATAAATACCTGGCAAATGGATCTGTTATCCTTAATAGCGGGTATCAAAAGTATCAGGATCGCTTAGAACCCAAACAGTTTGATTACTATGAACGTTTTTTCAAAGTGAGTATTAATCAGCAGCTCGGAATGTTTCAGGTGAATATTGAAGGGCAGTTTGGTAAAACAGACAATTATCTGACAGGTTTCAGCGGGAATTCAAGTTTTTATTCCGCCAATCTTTCATTTCAAAAATTCAGAACCTTTTTTAATATATTCGGAAGCTATGCTATAAGCTCAAGATACCAGCTCCAGAATCAGAAACAGCTCTATTACGGGGCAAGAATTTACAGCCGTTTTTCTGATAAGACTACTTTAAGTATTTTTTATCAGAACAATTATATGCCGGAAGAGTATTTTAAAGACAGAAATCTATTTGAACTTCTCTTCCACCAGCAGCTGTTTCCCGGAAATGAAATTGATCTTTCCGGCAGATATTCATTACAGAGAGGAGAAATTGGGGATAAAGATTTTATATTTTCGATGCGCTATACCTGGCGCCCTAATGTTCCGGTACAGAAAACGGCTGAATATATTTCATTATCCGGAAATATCAGCAATCTTGGGATAAAAAAGACAGAAGGCATAAGATTAATGCTGGGAAGCTATCTTTCAGTTACCGATCAGGAAGGAAATTATGTATTCAAAAATGTGATTCCTGGAAATTATTTTCTGGAAATCGACCGTTCAACAACAGAGATCAATGATATTCCCACATTAGCTCTTCCGGCAGCCCTTTCTCTGAGTAATAAGGAAAACATTTTTAATTTCGGATTAACGACTGCTGCTAATGTTCAAGGCCATATCCAGTTTGTAGAAACAGAAGATAAAGATCACACCGGACTTACTGAGCTGCTTGCTAAGAAAGAGAAAAAGAAAAAAGAAAGTATTATTATAGAAGCTACAGGGAAGGACCAAACCTATCGTAAAATTTGTTTTATAGGTGAGGATTTTGATTTTACGTATCTAAGGCCCGGCGACTGGACTGTTAAAGTTTATCGCAATGGTCTTGATAAACGTTATAAAGTCTCGAATGATAAATTTCAGTTTACACTTGCCCCTTCCGAAACCAAAAAATTAAACATTCATATTGTCAAGCAGCAAATAGAAATAAAATATCAGCAGGAATCCCTAAAAGTAAGCTATAATGAAATAAAAAAGAAAAAATGATTTTGATCCGTTCCCTATTGTTATTAGTGTCTTTTGTTTTGTCTGGATTGTTCTATTCTCAGACTACTGTCACCATGACCTTACCTATTGTTACTTTAATGGATATTGAGCCTACAGGAAGTTTTGCGCTCAACTTTACAGCTCCTACTGAAGCAGGAAATGCCCTTGGTAACCCCACCCCCAATACTTCAAAATGGGTCAACTATACTTCTGCGATTGCCCCCGGAGGTCTTACCAGAAAAATTACAGCCTCTGTGAATAAAGTTATTGCAGGGGTTAATATAAGATTACAGGCTGCAGCCGCTTCCGGAGCTGGAGGAGGAACATTGGGAACTTCTGCAGGAATAGTTACATTATCTACAACTGCCACTACTATTATCAGTGGGATTGGAGGTGCCTACACAGGAAATGGCGCTAATAATGGCCATGCTCTCACTATTTCTCTAACAACCAATACCTATGCTAATTTAATTGCACAGGCTAATACTGCTATTGTCGTTACCTATACCATCACAGAATAAAATTAAAAAATGAAAATCAATAGTCGCTTTTTCAGGAAAATCCGCTTAAAAAAATATGTAAGCTGCATCTTTCTAGCAATTGGCTGCTGTCTTGGAGCGCAAACTATAAATGTTGGCGGCAGTAATTGGACTGTAAGTGTACCCACCATTACAGAAGCCGGAACAAACTATGCCGGAACTTATGAAAGCGCTACCAATTTGATAACGCTTTCCGGAAATTTACCCGGATCATTTCTCAACCTTCTTACCACTGGTGCTGCCAGAGTGAGTGTACATCACACCCCTACCACCTGGAACAGCAATCTGCACCTTTATGCCAAAAGAAGCGGTGGAAGTGCCACTATCAGTGGACTCTGTGTTCTTTGTACAGCAACAATAAACGGAGGAACAACTTACGTAGAAATACCACAAGCTGTGGATACAGCATTTTTTACAATCAATTTTACCGGAGTTCTGGGATTAGGCAACAGTGTATCATACACAGGTATTAATACTCAACTGCAAATAAGTGGAGTTTCTGTAGTCGTACCTGCAACAACCTATAATACACAGGTAGTTTTCACAATTGGAGCAAATTAAAATACTCCAAAGCCATCCATATACTTGTCATAATTAATTGAACAATCCATCTAATGAAATATTGAGTCAATTTGTATCTAAAAAAACAATCCTTTTCAAAATCAGAAAAGGATTGCTTTTTATTATTTAACCTTAATTAATGTTTGGCCCACCAAAGAGGAGTCAGCACAGCATCTGCACCGCCAAGTAATTGTACAGCCTTATCATATCCGGGCTGATCCGTATTTCTGAAGGTACTTGGATATCTTAATCTCTGAGGGAAATTCTGAATAGAATTCGTCATATAGTTCCCTGAGCTCAGATTAGGAAGGTTGGGCAATGGAGCTTCGATGGCTGGGTTTTCAAAAAACGGCAGCCCAAGTCTTCTCTGATCACTCCAGGATTCTAATGGCAGCCAAGGCATATTGGCAATATATTTCTGGGTAATAATTTTTGTCAGTTTATCATTCTTTACCGATCCATTCTTATAAATGGTATTCACAGGATATTTAATTTCAACAGAAACTAAGTTCCCGCTTACAGGATCTTTATATTTCATCGTATGGCTTACTCCCGGTTCTGTAATATGACTGTAAGAAACAGAAGTGCCATCACGATTATAATCTGTTGAAGCAATATACTGACCATAGAATTGTGAAACCCCATTATAAGCAAAACTTTCCTGAATTCCTTTATTATAGGCAGCTTCATCACCCATTGGAACTGACCAGCCTTTCAGTGCAGCTTCCGCCAAAAGGAAATAGGTTTCCCAGCTTGCAAAAAATATTCTTGAATTTTTACTTTCCCGATACTGCTTACCCAAAGCCGGCATGCATCCTACAACGTTTCTCAAGCCGTTTCTCTGTCCTTTTACCCCCCAGTTTCCAATGGTATAGGCATTCCAGGTATTTACGGTACTTATTGTTATTTTAGAATTGTTTTCAAACGTAAGATCTCCATGATTGGTAGTTGCCTGATTGGTATAAGTCGGATACAATGAGTAAACCGGGCTTGTAAGATCCCCGGGAATATAGAATGTTTTATATGCTCTAGGATCAATTTTGTTGGGTAATCCGTCCAACCAATATCCTGCACTTGGGTCGTTGGTCATTGTAGTGAACTGTTGATCATATTTTATACCAATATAATCAGATGCCTTTACCTGTGTATGTTGAGCTGTAGGTAACTGGTCCGTAGAATTTACTCCTCCTAAACCAATGTATAAATTATTAAGCGTTGCTGATAAGATCTGAGAGTTCCATTCTCGGGACATTACGCCTGTTAAGGCATCCCATCCCGGTTTTTCAGCTACTTTAAAATTATCTGTACTTGTAGCGATAAACATATTTGAATTAGCCGCTGCTTCAAATTCTGTTTTTGCTTTCGAAGGATCTACTTCGGCAATTCTCATGGCAATTCTCATCCTCATAGAGTTGGCATACTTTACCCACTGAGTCCAGTTAAAACCATACATCATATCATAGGCATTGGCATTTGATGGTGCTCCTTGGGTTGTGTCCATTTTTGCGACTGCATCTTTTAATTCTTCCAAAATAAAATAATACACTTCCTTTTCAGAATTGAAAGTAGGATTCGTTCCCTGAAAAGCCTGAATAGGCTGTGGTCCGAAATTATCCGAAAATTCACTCATTAAATAAGCTCTCCAGATTCTGGAAATCTGAATGACATTGTCATAATAAGGTTTTCCCTGCCCGGCCGCCTTTTTTTCATTAGCCAATTGAATGGCCGCATTCGCATTATTCAGCCACTCTGAAACGTATTTCCAGTATTCGGAAGTCCAGGAATCGTCGTAAGTTCCACCCGCAATTCCTGTTGATAAATGCTGTCTCGCTGCCGTTTTCCAGTATAAAACAAAAACACGTTCTGCAATATTAGGATCCTGCTGAGCACCGAGAATTGAATTATTTAAGAAATATTCAGGTTCTGCCTTACTAGCATCTACGGCAAACGGGTTATTATTGATGTCTTCAAAATCATTACATGAAGTACATAGTAAACCAATCGTAAAAAATGATAAGATATATTTTTTCATTGTTTCAGTTGTTAATTAAAAGCCTAAAGTGATTGTAAATAAATAAGATCTTGAAGTAGGAAAAGCAAGGTTTTCAAACCCTGTAGCATTAGAATTAATTGCGAATACAGATTCCGGATCAATTCCTTTTGCTTTGCTATAGATCATCCATACGTTATTTGCCGTAAAAGCAACCTTAGCACTCTGTAAGGCTAGTTTCTGGAAAATACTTTTAGGAAAACTGTAGGTCAGCTGAATATTTCTTAAACGAATATTGGTAGCATCATAAATGTTTTGTTCTGTAATTCCTAAATTTCCAGATGTTACAGCACCCCAATAATCCTGTTGAGTAATTTCTTTGGTATTTGCTGTATAACCGCCATTTCCCTCCACTACTGCATCTAAAATCATATTATCACGTTTTCCTCCGGGTGCAGTGTCTGCAGCAAGTCCATTCGCTTGTAATGCAGCCTGCGTTGCAGAGAAAAATTTACCACCGATTCTTCCGTCAATTAAAAATGAAAGTCCAATGTTTTTATAAACAAAGCTGTTTGTAAAACCAAACAAGGCTCTCGGCGTTTGATCTCCAAGATAATATTGATCAGAAGTAGCCCGTGGTAATCCGTTTTGATCCACAATAAGCTTTCCGTAATAAGGACTGCTGGTATCTTCTACTCTTAAGAATTTCGTTCCATAAATCGCTCCGTAAGGTTTTCCTACTTCTGCAAAGAAAGAAACGTTATCAAAACCTGATAAAGGATATTTTGAAACAATATCATCAATTTTATCGATGTTGCTTTTCAGGGTTGAAAAATTGGCATTGACATTCCACACAAAACTTTCCTTCTTAAAGATATCCGTATTCATTACGAATTCAAATCCTTTATTATGTAGTCCTCCTGAATTAATCATCATTCTTTCATAGCCGGAAAGTGGATTTATCGGAATAGCTATAAGCTGATCAGTAGCATTATTATTAAAATAACTTATATCCAGAGACACTCTGTCAAAAAACTTCATATCTGCACCGACTTCAAAAGTTTTAAGCTTTTCCGCATGCAAATCCGGATTGAAAAGTATTTTATTTCTTGCAATTACAATGTGTCCGTTTGGATCAGTGGAAGCGATATATGTGTTGTTTAAGCTTTGAGGAGGTAAAGAGTTACCCACAACTGCGTAGGCTGCGCGGAGCTTAGCAAACGTTAAGGCATTTAAAGTTGTACCATTTAATTTTTTCAGCATATCTGTCAAAACTAGTGAAGTACTCACGGAAGAATAAAAATAAGATCTGTTATTAATATTCAAAGTAGAAGACCAATCATTTCTTGCCGTAGCATTCAGAAACCAATAACCATCATAATTAATTTCAGCAGCAGCAAATACTGAATTAATTTTTTTCCACAAATCAACCTCAGTCGTCGTAACAGAAGCAAGATCACTCGTATTAGATGTGCTGAAAACGTTGGCAATAATAAGATTTTGTGTGGAAAAATATAGTGCTTTATCCCTGCTTTCCATCATTTGCCCATAAACAGAAAGCGATCCTCCCCATTTACCAACAATATTATCTTTTTTAGCATTAAGACTTATAATATAATTATTCTCATAAAACTTTTCCTGACCGGTAGAATAAGAATTATTACGGCCAGATCCCGTCCAAACCCTTGCATCATTATTTAAAGAATAGAAATCTGTTCCTAGCCTTACATCCGCGCTCAGCCAGTTATTAAATTGATATTTAAGATAACCGTTTAATAAAAACCTGTCTTTTTTATCAGCGTTCAATGCATTATAAGCTGTCCAATATGGATTAACTCCATTGGGCGTTATCCAGCGCGACATTACTCCATTTTGCATCTGCCCCTCACGATAATCTCTTACATCAATATTTTGAGGCATCAGAAGGATTCTTGGATAGTAATTTCCATCACCTTGTCCTCCAGAAGGTCTGTTTGTTCCTTTAACACTCATATATTGAGCTTTCACCTCAGTAGTCCATCTTTTATTAGCCCCAAAATTAGAATTCATTTTTGCCATAAAATTGAACCTCTCATATTTTGAATTTGGAATCTGGCTATTACTGTTTAAATAATTAGCAGAAGTGTACAAGCTTGATCCTTCACCTATATTCTCCTGAAAGCTCAATGTATGCTGAGCATTAGTTCCTGTTTTAAAAAAGTTTTTTAAGTTATCATGAACCGTCATATTTGATCCTTCAAAAGTAGGTCCCCAGGAAGTTGTATTGTCGGTCCCCGCTGGATTGACCAACCCATTACTTCCTTGTGCGAAACTATGCTGCAAATCAGGTTTCATAAAAATATTTTCAAAGCCTAAGCTTGTAGAATATGTAATTCCTAATCCTCCTTTTCTTTTGCCGGTTTTTGTAGTAATCAAAATAACTCCGTTTCCTCCTCTGGAACCATAAAGAGCAGAAGCAGCACCACCTTTTAAAACGGAAAGACTTTCAATGTCGTCCGGATTGATATCACTTAAACCATTACCCATATCAAGATCCGGATTCCAGAAATCGTTATTAGAGTCTTTTCCATTCTGCTTGACCTTTGAGCCTAAGCTATTACTTAACGGAATTCCATCCACCACAATAAGGGGCTGATTATCTCCTGTAAAAGAATTAAACCCCCGCAGGTTAATTTTGGAAGAAGAACCAGGTCCAAAACCTCCTTTAATAACTTGTAATCCGGCAACCTTACCTGCTAATGCATTGGTTATGTTATTTTCTTTAGTATCGACAAGGGTTTGGCCTTTCACATCCTGGAAAGAATATCCAAGCGCTTTTTTTTCTTTTTTTACACCATAAGCTGTAACAACTACTTCATCAATCTTTGACGCTTTAGTTGAATCGCTTTGTGCATACAATCCACCGAAAAAGAATAAGGATTGGAGCAGTCCAACCTTAAAAATGGTTTTTTTCATAAAAATTAGATTTGGTATATATTTAATAATATCACAAGATATTTCAACAAATAAACGTAATTCTTATTAAATTAATATGCAATCATTAATTATTTATGCTAAATACATCAATAAAAGCAACCAAACCTTTTTAATCTCAACATATTAAATCATTAATACGGGTTTAAAGGTTTTGATACTTAAATGATTAAGTAAAATTTGAAGTTAGATAAGCTATAGTCAAAATCTAATACTTTGTGGGGATTGACTTGAAGAAAATAATGGATTTGTTTAGACTCCTTCGGAGTGACAAGGATGTGTTATCAATGATAAGTGATAAGTAATAAATAATAAATGATGAGGGATCAATGATGTATAATCTCTGATACTGATGACAATAGAACGATGAATCATTACTGGTTGTTCATTACCAATTACTCATTGCTTATTACTCATTACTTATATTTGAGTTGGGTATACAGCAAAAAAAAAATCCTTTATCATAAGATAAAGGATTTTTAAAAATAAAATAAAAACTGGCGGCGGCCTACTCTCCCGCTTTCGCAGTACCATCGGCGCTGGTGGGCTTAACTTCTG